>ERZ1034980.691-NODE-691-length-22704-cov-47.756236_pt1 | contig 22704 bp, 16 predicted proteins | sample MGYA00520622_ERZ1034980 | MGnify/ENA primary metagenome ERZ1034980 (study PRJEB33766, sample SAMN09781791) | gut metagenome | biome: gut microbiome | host: Homo sapiens | place: Madagascar | study: EMG produced TPA metagenomics assembly of the PRJNA485056 data...
TTGATTTCACACGGTCTCTACGTATGGCCTCCGTTGCCGCCCCTCCGGGTCCCCTGCCTGAACTGTCACACACAAGTATCAGCATAGACGCAAACATCTGTTTTACATATAGATTTTGTGGGAATTTTGGAGTATAATACTAAAGTTACATTTAGAATTTATGACCAGGTGAGGTGATATGGGTAGACCGAAGGGCAGCAAGAATAAACCGAAGACGACAGCAAATACCAGGGCGCGTTCCAGCAGTAAGTCGCAGGAATACGATGCACCCCTGATGGGGGACGAGGCCGCGATCATCATCACCTTCGCTGTCTCGCTTTTTCTGTTTCTGTCGAATCTGGGTCTCTGCGGTCCGATCGGTGCAGCGCTGAAGGCTGTGCAGCTCGGACTTTTCGGCGTGGTCGGCTATATCTTCCCGATCGTGCTGAGCTTCGTGGTGGCCTTCATCCTCTCAAACATCGATAACCCGCATGCGACGCTTCGGATGACCTCGGCGCTGTTCATGCTGGTGTTCCTGTCGGCGCTTCTCCAGCTGTTTACCGCGGGTGGCGTGCAGGACATGACACTGATGGACTTCTACAGTGAGGGTGCAGAGCTCGGCATCGGCGGCGGTATCGTCGGTGGTGCCCTCGCCATGGTGCTGTATACCATCGCCGGCACGGTCGGCGCAGCGCTGATCCTGATCGTCGCGAGCTTCGTGTGTCTCATCTATACCACCGGAAAGCCGCTCGCACGTATCATCGCGAAGCATTCCGCACGTGCCGCGTCCCATGCGCGCGAGCGTGCGCGGGAGGACTTCTCGCAGGTGGCGGAGTCTGCGCGTCTTCATCGGGAGGAGCGTCGTCTCGCCCGAGAGGAGGAGCTGCGTGCCCGTCGAGCCGGTGTCGATATGCAGGCCATCGATCTTTCCGCACATCAGTCGCTTGCCGAGATGAGTGCACCGTCGACGGCGTCTGCCGAGGCCAATGCTGCCGATCAGACCACCGCCCGTCATACAGCGATGCCGGAGGATACCTTTACCATCCCGGCACTCGACGACACCGTCGCCTATGAGGCGACCCACGGGGCGGGTGCTGATGTGAAGCAGCCTGCATTGGCGGAGCCGAAGCTGAACGCCGAGCCGACGATCACCGGCATGGGGGCGGTCCTCGGTCCGGATGAAAATGCAGCGAACAGCGTCGAGCTGCCGCTGAACGTGCGCCATACCCCGGTGACACGGAACGATCGCACGGCGATGTCGGGCAGTGATGCCGTGGCAGCTGCGAAACCAGCGGGCATGCGGGTGCAGGCCATCGATGAAGATTTTCCGATCAGCGGCAGCCTCTGGGATGACCAGAACCTCATGGACAGCGCTATAGATGATGCGACTGCGCGACATGCAGATGACACGTTCGACCAGCCTGCGAATGATACACGGATTCCGGCGGATACGTACGCCCATACAGCGGACACTGCACTGCATGCAGGCGATGAGGATACGATGGATGCGGAGCCGCATCCGCTCGAGGACGGCGACGACACATCGTCGGTCGCAGCCTATGCGGGTGACGAGGAGGTAAGTGTCGGCCGCAACGGCGTAGCCACCATCGGTCGCGGCGATATGGAGCAGGGGACACGGCGCATCGTGGCGTCGAACGGTCAGGTAATCGACGCCGATGTCGAGCCGATCCGAAAGAAAATCGAGTCCCAGCTCGATCGCGAGAAGAAGGAAAATACACCGACGGATGCGGATAACGCGAAGGTACAGCAGGAGATCCTCGAGAAAAAGAAGCCGCAGAAGCCATACGTGATCCCGCCGCTCAGTCTCCTGCAGAAGCCGGCACGTCAGGACTTCGATACGAGAGAGGAGATCCGCCAGAACGCGCTGACCCTCCAGGAAACGCTGAAGAGCTTCGGCGTCAATGTCACGATTACGAACATCTCCATCGGCCCGGCCGTCACGCGCTATGAGCTGCAGCCGGAGATCGGTGTGAAGGTGTCGAAGATCGTGTCGCTCACAAACGATATCAAGATGCGTCTCGCTGCGGCGGATATCCGTATCGAGGCGCCGATCCCGGGCAAGTCGGCGGTCGGCATCGAGGTGCCGAACAAGCATGGTGCGACCGTTTATCTCGGGGATGTGCTCGGCAGTTCCGAGTTCCAGGGAGCGAAGGCGAAGCTCGCCTTCGGTGTCGGTAAGGACATCGCGGGAAAGACCATCGTCACCGACATCGCGAAGATGCCGCATCTGCTCATCGCGGGTGCCACCGGCTCCGGTAAGTCGGTCTGCATCAACACCCTGATCATGTCCCTCCTCTTCAAGTATAAACCGGAGGATGTCCGCATGATCATGGTCGATCCGAAGGTCGTGGAGCTTTCCGTCTATAACGGCATCCCGCACCTTCTGATCCCGGTCGTGACCGATCCGAAGAAGGCAGCCTCCGCGCTGAACTGGGCGGTCGCCGAGATGACGGATCGCTATAAGAAGTTCGCCGAGAGCGGCTCCCGTGACCTGAAGGGCTACAACGAGAAGATCATGGCCGTGCGGAATGATCCGGAGATTCCGGAGGATCAGAAGCCGGAGAAGCTGCCGCAGATCGTCATCATCATCGATGAGCTCGCCGACCTCATGATGGTTTCGAGTCAGGAGGTCGAGGATGCCATCTGCCGTATCGCGCAGCTCGCACGTGCCGCCGGCATGCATCTCGTCATCGCGACCCAGCGTCCGACGGTGGATGTCATCACCGGTCTTATTAAGGCCAATGTTCCGAGCCGTATCGCCTTCGCCGTCTCGTCCGGTACCGACAGCCGTACCATCATCGACATGAACGGCGCCGAGAAGCTGCTCGGAAAGGGCGATATGCTCTTCTTCCCACAGGGAATCCCGAAGCCGGTGCGTGTGCAGGGTGCCTTCGTCTCCGATCAGGAGGTATCCGACGTCGTCGACTTCATCAAGGAGGAGATGGGCGAGGTCGAGTACAGCGAACGCATCCAGCAGCAGGTACAGTCCGGTGGCGGCGGAGAGGGCAGTGTCGGCGGTGCCGGAAACCAGGACGAGCTTTTCGTCGAGGCCGGCCAGCTGATCATCGAGACCGAGAAGGCCTCGATCGGCATGCTGCAGCGGAAGTTCCGCATCGGCTTTAATCGTGCTGCCCGCATCATGGACCAGCTCGCCGATGCCGGCGTGGTCGGCCCGGAGGAGGGCACGAAGCCACGGAAGATCATCATGACGCTCGCGGAGTTTGACGAGCTGATTTCGAACGGTTGAGGTTACCGGTCGTCCGCGCAGCGGAAGCAGCGTGAGGGTGCTTCGCCGGAAGCTCGTACGTTCAAAACTAGACCGGAACCATGGATACCGGGTGATACACTGTTTTTCAGGGGTTCGCCCCTCGAAATATAGACACTAAAATGCTATGAGAGAAAGAGGTAAGAGATGAAGTCTGACATTGAGATTGCACAGGAATCTACGATGAATCGCATCACAGACGTAGCGGCTGCATTTGGTATCGAGGCGGATGAACTCGAGCAGTACGGAAAGTACAAGGCGAAGCTGAGCGACGATCTCTGGGATAAGATCAAGGATCGTCCGAACGGAAAGCTCGTTCTGGTCACCGCGATCAATCCGACACCGGCCGGTGAGGGAAAAACCACGACATCGATCGGTCTCGCCGATGCACTGAACCTGCTTGGAAAGAAGACCGTGGTCGCACTGCGTGAGCCGTCCCTCGGACCGTGCTTCGGCATCAAGGGCGGCGCGGCCGGCGGCGGATATGCGCAGGTTGTCCCGATGGAGGACCTGAACCTTCACTTTACGGGAGATTTCCATGCCATCACGAGCGCAAACAATCTGCTCGCTGCACTTCTCGACAACCACATCAAGCAGGGCAACGAGCTTCGCATCGACTTGAAGGCCATCAACTGGAAGCGCTGCGTCGATATGAACGACCGTCAGCTCCGGAACATCGTGATCGGTCTCGGCGGAAAGGCCGATGGTGTCGTACGTGAGGATCATTTCGTCATCACCGTGGCGTCCGAGATCATGGCGATCCTCTGCCTCGCAGACGATATGGAGGATCTCAAGAAGCGTCTCGCCCGCATCATCGTGGCATACGATGTCGATGGCAAGCCGGTGACCGCAGCGGATCTGCAGGCGGTCGGCTCCATGGCAGCACTGCTGAAGGATGCCATCAAGCCGAACATCATCCAGACCCTCGAGCATAACATGGCGCTCGTGCATGGTGGCCCGTTCGCAAACATCGCCCATGGCTGTAACTCCGTACAGGCGACCCGCTTCGCACTGAAGCTCGGTGACATCGCCGTGACGGAGGCAGGCTTCGGTGCCGATCTCGGTGCCGAGAAGTTCTTCGACATCAAGTGCCAGATGGCCGGCTTCCAGCCGGATGCGGCGGTGCTCGTTGCAACCGTACGTGCACTGAAGTACAACGGTGGTGTGCCGAAGACCGAGCTCGCTGCAGAGAACCTCGATGCACTCGCAAAGGGCATCGTGAACCTCGAGAAGCATATCGAGAACCTGCAGAGCTACGGTATCCCGGTTGTCGTCGCGATCAATCAGTTCGCGACCGATACCGAGGCAGAGCTTCAGTTCGTCGAGAACTTCTGCCGAGAGCGCGGTGCCGAGTTCGCCCTCTCGAAGGTACATGGCGAAGGCGGAAAGGGCGGTGTCGAGCTGGCAAAGACCCTGCTTGCAACTCTCGAGAAGAAGGAAGCGCACTTCACTCCGGTACAGAAGCTCGAGGATAATCTCTACCAGAAGATCGAGGCCGTGGCGACGAAGATCTACGGTGCGGATGGTGTGAACTATGAGCCGAAGGCACGGAAGGCCCTCGATAAGCTCACGGAGCTCGGCTTCGGTCAGGTGCCGGTCTGCATGGCGAAGACCCAGTACAGCCTGAGCGACGATGCAAAGAAGCTCGGCCGTCCGAGCGGCTTCCGTATCACGGTTCGTGATGCCTATGTATCGGCAGGTGCCGGATTCGTGGTCTGCCTCACCGGTGACATCATGACCATGCCGGGTCTCCCGAAGAAGCCGGCGGCGTTCGGCATCGATGTGAACGATGGAAAGATCACCGGACTCTTCTGATGATCTCTGTTGCGGCCCTCTGGTATCCCTGGAGGGCCGAGCTGCTTTTAAGATGAAAAGAGAAAGATTATGGCAAAATTTGCAGATTGGCTGAGTGACATACAGTATGAGACCGTCCATGGTGAGCCTTCGGTGCCGGAGGTCCGGGAGGTCGTGTTTGATTCGAGAAAAGCGGTGGCGGGGACCGTGTTTAATGCGATGAAGGGCGCAAATGTCGATGCACATCGTTTCATCCCGGCGGTGATCGCGCAGGGCTGTCAGGCGATCGTGATCGAGGAAGACCCTTCAGAGTTTGGTCTTGAGCTCGAGACTGTGCCAGCGGAGGTTGCGATCATCCGTGTTGAGAATGCGCGGGCGTCCCTCGCGGCGCTCAGTGCGGCACGCTTCGATCATCCGAGTCGGGAGATGACGGTCATCGCCATCACCGGAACGAAGGGCAAGACGACCACCGCCCACATGATTCAGCAGATCCTCGAGGATGCCGGCGAGAAGGTCGGCTGCATCGGTACGACCGGTGTCGAGTACTGCGGTCATCATCTGCCGACGAAGAACACGACCCCGGAGTCCTATGATCTCCAGCACTACTTCCGTATGATGCGGGATGAGGGCTGTGATTACGTCGTGATGGAAGCCTCCAGCCAGGCCTTCAAGCTCCACCGTGTCGATGCCATCACCTTCGACTACGGCATCTTCACGAACATCGAGCCGGATCACATCGGACCGAACGAGCACGCGGATTTCGAGGAGTACAAATACTATAAGAGCTGTATCTTCAAGCAGTCCCGTGTCGGCATCCTCAACCTCGATGCGGATTATGCGGATGAGCTTCTCGCCGGTGCGCCGTGCAAGATGTTCACCTATGCAATCGACCGCGCGGCTGACTTCATGGCCGACAACATCGAACATGTGAACCGTCCGGACTTCGTCGGGATCAGCTTCGATGTGAGTGGTCACACGGAACTCGAGATCCAGATGGATCTGCCTGGGAAGTACAATGTCTACAATGCGATGGCCGCGATTTCCGTTCTGTCGCTGATCGGGGTCCCGCATCGTGCAATCATGAGCGCCTTCCGGCGCGTGCATGTCGATGGACGTACCCAGATCGTCTTTAAGAACGATACGATGTCGGTGCTCGTCGACTATGCACATAACGAGATGGCGATGGAAAATCTGCTCAGTACCCTGCGGGAGCTTCAGCCGAAGCGCCTCGTCGTGGTCTTCGGCTGCGGTGGCAACCGTGCGAAGGACCGTCGCTACGGCATGGGGAAGGCAGCGGCCGAGTTCGCGGATCTCAGCATTCTCACAGCGGATAATTCCCGTGATGAGGAGACGACGGACATCATCGCCGATATCAAGTCCACCCTCGTACCGGCCGGCGGTCACTATGTCGAGATTCCGGATCGTCGTGAAGCCATCGAGTATGCGATGACCCATGCCGAAAAGGGCGACATGATCGCCGTCATCGGAAAGGGACATGAGGACTACCAGGAGGTGAAGGGCGTGCGTACCCACTTCCTCGACCGCGACGTCATCCTCGAGACAGCAGCGAAGTATCAGCTCTGACAGCGACACGCATCGCCGCTTTTTAAGCCCCCGGCTGATCTCAGCCTCCGGGCATAGCGTGATGCAGCATTTTATCATCGACCTGCAGTACAAACTTTCATGGAGAACATTATGAATACAGCGGATATCAGTTTCGGATTCAGTGACGAGGGCATCGAGGAGATCGTGCTCGATTCACGTAAGAAAATGCAGCATGCCCTCTTCGTACCGATCATCGGTGAGCACAGCGACGGACATGATTATATCGATATGGCCATCGCGAACGGCGCGGTCGCGGTGCTGAGCTCCCGTCCGATCGAGGCGATGCAGGCGCAGCATCCGGACGTTCGCTTCTATCAGGTCCCGGATACGACGAAGGCGCTGCAGGAGATCGGCTACATGGAGCGGAAGAAGTTCCACGGGACCGTCATCGGTGTCACCGGATCGGTCGGCAAGACCACGACCCGCAGCATGATCGCGACCGCGATCGCGGCCGGAAAGAAGGTCTTTCAGACGGCGGGCAATGCGAATTCCCAGGTGGGCGTACCGATCACCATGTTCCAGATGGCCCGCTCCGGCGCGGAAGCAGCGGTCATCGAGCTCGGCATGTCCGAGCCTGGAGAGATGACCAGGATCGCGCAGATCGCCTGTGTCGATATGGCCGTCATGACAAACATCGGCATCGCGCACATCGAACAGCTGAAGACCCAGGAAAACATCCTGAGGGAGAAGCTGCATATCCTCGACGGCATGCGGGAGGACGGCGCTCTCTATCTCAACATGGACGACGCGATCCTTTCGAAGGTCACGCTCGATGAAATTCATGCCTTCGGTATCGCGACGGCGCAGACGATCGAGCTTCGCAGCTATGAAATGAAGGATTATGATCTTCATCTTATGGTGAAGGGCAGCCATATGCTCCAGAATGCCTCGGCCGCGATGCATATCGCGATGGCGCTCGGTGTCGATGAGGCAGCCGCACGGCGTGCACTCGAGAACTTCTCGGGACTCGCCGGCCGCGGGGCGACCTTCCGTACGAAGGAGGGCGTCCTCATCATCGATGATGCCTATAACGCTTCCCCGGCATCTATGAAGGCAGGACTTGAGGCCCTCGCCTCCCTCGAGGGAAAACGTCACATCGCGGTGCTCGCCGATATGCTCGAGCTCGGTGAAAAGACGCTGGACTACCACCGCGAGGTCGGAAGCTACCTCGCGACCCTGCCGATCGATGCGGTCTTCCTGTATGGAGAGCGCGCCGTCGCCATCGGCGAGGGCATACGGAACGCGGTCGCCGAGCCGCATAAGCCGATCGGGGATGAAGCCGCGTGCAGTATGCCGACGATCGAGTATTTCACGGATCTCGAGGAGCTCCGCAACACCCTTCACGCCATCGCCTGCAGCGGGGATGTCATCCTCTTCAAGGGCTCGAACAGCATGAAGCTGTCGGAGATCGTGCGTGACTTCAAACAGGAACAGTGCTGATGTACGCAGAAATCATCATTGATATCACAAATGAAGCACTGGACCGTGCTTATACCTATCATATTCCGGAGGGCATGGACCTTCACGTGGGGGATCGTGTCACGATCCCCTTTGGTGCATCCAATGCGGAGAAAACCGGCTACGTCGTCGGTCTTCGGGAAACCTTCGACTATGATCCGTCGAAGGTGAAGGACATCGCCGCGGTGATCCCGGATGCCATCTCCGTACAGGAGCAGCTCATCCACCTCGCCGCCTGGATGTCGACTGAATACGGGACAACGATGAACCAGTGCCTGAAGACGGTGCTGCCGGTGCGCCGGACCGTACGAAAGAACGCCCGCCGCATCGATCCGATCCGCATGTATCAGAATGAACAGGATGAGTACCACGATCTGAATCCGGCACAGGCGCGATCTGCGGAAGCGGTCATCGCGGGGTACCAGGCCTGTGTAGCGAAGCGTCCGGCTTCACTGACCACAGCCGTTCCGAGAGACATGGAGGTATCGGCGACGGAGATATCCGGGACGCCTGCATTGGCCGAAGCGAAGGCAGCGGGCGAAGCAGCTCCGGCGGATGGACATACCGTGCCGCGCTACTTGCTGCACGGTATCACGGGCTCCGGAAAGACCGAGGTCTACCTCCATATCATGGAGGAGGTCATCCGGCGTGGGGATCAGGTGATCCTGCTGATTCCGGAAATCTCGCTCACCTACCAGACGGTGCGGCGTGTATCGACCCGCTTTCAGGGCCGGGTCGCGATTCTCAACTCCCGGATGAGCATCGGCGAGCGCTTCGAGCAGTATACGAAGTGCGAGCGGGGCGAGGTCAATGTCCTTATCGGCCCACGCTCCGCGGTGTTTGCGCCGTTCGCGCGGCTCGGTCTCATCATCATGGACGAGGAGCATGAGACGGCGTACAAGTCGGAGACGGCACCCCGTTACGAGACACGGGATGTCGCGTATGAGCGGGCACGTCTCGCGGGTTGTCCTGTGCTTTATGGCTCCGCGACGCCGTCGCTTACGATGTACAGTGCCGCCCTCCGGGGCGAGGTGCAGCTGCTTGAGCTGCCGGAGCGGGCCCATGCCGGCGCACAGCTGGCGGAGACCGAGATCATCGACCTCCGTGAGGAGCTGGCGAAGGGAAACCGGAGCATCCTCTCGGAGCGGCTCTATACACTCATGCAGGAGAAGCTCGAGAAGAAGGAGCAGATCATGCTCTTCATGAACCGGCGCGGCTACTCGAATTTCGTGTCCTGCCGGAGCTGCGGTGAGGCGCTGAAGTGCCCGCACTGCGATATCACCCTGACCCTGCACCGGGATGGTTCGCTGCGCTGCCACTACTGCGGCTATCAGACACGGCTCATGAAACTTTGTCCGAGTTGCGGCAGCCCCTACCTCGCGCCCTTCGGCTTCGGTACGGAGAAGCTTGAGAGCTATGTGAAGAAGGTCTTCCCGACGGCGTCGGTCCTCCGTATGGATGCGGATACGACGAAGCGGAAGGGGGATCACGAGCGCATCCTCGAGAAGTTCCGGAAGCACCAGGCCGACATCCTGATCGGTACCCAGATGATCGTCAAGGGACATGACTTCCCGGATGTGACCCTCGTCGGCCTCATCGCCGCGGATCTCAATCTCTCGGCACCGGACTTCAAGGCCTCGGAGCGCACGTTTCAGCTGCTGACGCAGGCGGCAGGACGGGCAGGACGTGGTGCACAGGCCGGTACGGTCATCATCCAGACCTATCAGCCGGACCACTATGCGATCGTACTGTCGAAGCGGCAGGATTACAAGGCTTTCTATGAGAAGGAGTTCCGCTTCCGAAAACTGATGGGCTATCCGCCGACGGAGCGCCTCATGACGATCCAGCTCGCCAGCAAGGATGAGGATTTCCTATCCATGGTGAGTGCCGCTGCAGCGGAGGGCTTCCGGCTCGACTGCAGCGCCGAGGGCGCGGAGCTCATCGGACCGCTCGAGGCCTCGGTCTACCGGATCAACGATGTCTATCGAAAAATCGTCTATATCAAACACCCGTCCCATGATATAATCATCAGGTTACGGGATCGTTTTACCGAACGTGTACGTCAGCACGACCGTCGCGGACTCGTGCTGTTGAATTATGATTTACAGTAGTTAGGAGAGTATTATGGCATTAAGAACCATTCGTGAAATTGGAGACCCGATTCTGGAAAAGGAGTGCAAGCCGCTGAAGGCCGTGACGGATCGTACCGTCGACCTCATCAACGATATGTTTGAAACCATGTATGCGGCGAACGGTGTCGGACTCGCTGCACCGCAGGTCGGCATCCTTCGCCAGCTGTTCGTCATCGACATCGGTGATGGTCAGCGCTATATCTGCATCAATCCGACGGTGACCCCGATCGGCGACGAGACCCAGACCGGTGACGAGGGCTGTCTGTCCGTACCGGGTAAGCAGGGCATCGTCACGAGAGCGATGAAGGTGCATGTCGAGGCACTCGATGCGAACATGCAGCCGTATGCCTTCGACTGTGAGGGTCTGCTCGCACGTGCGATGGCGCATGAGAACGACCACCTGCACGGCATCCTCTACACCTCGAAGGTCGAGGGAGAGCTCGAGGACGTAGACTACGAGAGCCTCGACGAGGAGGAGCTTGAGGACTTCGAGTAATCGTTGAGAGGCCCTGAGGGCCGACAACAGAAGCACGGTCTCTTCATATGGCTTCTGTTGTCGCTCCTCCGGGAACTCCTGACAGAACTGCTGTGATATATGTATTCCAGATGCCCTTGGGACGGAGGTATGAGTTGAAAGTAATATTTATGGGAACACCGGATTTTGCGGTGGCGACACTCGATGCACTGGTGAAGGCGGGCTATGAGATTCCGCTCGTGATTACGCAGCCGGATCGTCCGAAGGGACGGCATGGCGAGGCGCAGAAGAGTGATGTGCGTATCGCGGCGGAGGGCTACGGGATACCTGTGGCGACACCGGAGCGAATCCGGAAGGATGAGGCGCTGAAGGATGAGATGCGCGCGCTCGCACCGGATGTGATCGTGGTGACCGCGTTCGGCCAGATCCTGCCGAAGGATATCCTCGAGATTCCGAAGTATGGCTGTGTCAATGTGCATGCTTCGCTGCTTCCGAAGTACCGTGGTGCGGCACCGGTGCAGTGGGCCGTGCTGAACGGTGATGCCGAGTCGGGTGTCACGACCATGCAGATGGACGAGGGCCTCGATACCGGTGATATCCTGATGATGAAGCGGATCCCGCTCGATCAGAAGGAGACCGGTGGTACACTCTTCGATAAGCTGGCGAAGCTCGGGGGTGAGCTCATCGTGGAGACCCTCGAAGGTCTCGCGGCCGGCAGTATCACGCCGGTCGCGCAGGATGCATCACGGGCGACGAAGGTCGGGCTCTTCACGAAGACCTCCGGTCGTATCGACTGGACGGAGGATGCAGCGGTGATCGAGCGGAAGATCCGCGGCCTCAATCCATGGCCGTCCGCCTACAGCTTCCTCGGCGGGAAGCAGCTGAAGCTCTGGGATGCCGATGTGCTGACCGACGAAGAGTGTAAGCAGTATCCGCTGCCGGAGGTAACCGTGATGATGCCGGAGCGGGATGCGACGATGCCGGAGGGGACGAAGGCAGGTCATGTCTATGCCGACCAGAAGATGCTGGTGGTGCGTTGTGGCCATGGTGCGCTTCGCATCCGGGAGCTGCAGCTCGAGGGTAAGAAGCGCATGAAGGCAGAGGATTTCCTGCGCGGACATCGCTTCTAAATTAAGGCATAGAAAGGAGCTGTGCCTAAGGCACAGCTTTGAACACGTTCGCCACTAAGGCATCACGGGGACCCCCGCGCCCTACGGGCGGCACTCCCCCGTGATATTAAATGTCAGGAGGAAACACTATGTACGGTTACTATGGATATCCGATGTTTTATGATCCGACCTATGTACTGGTACTGATCGGCGTCATCGTCTCGATGCTCGCAAGTGCCAATGTCAACCGGACCTTTCAGAAATATGCAAAGATCGGCGCACGTGCCGGCATCACTGGTGCGGATGCCGCACGCCTGATCCTGAACCGGAACGACATCACGAATGTCCGCGTACAGGGCATCGCCGGAAATCTGACGGATAATTATGTGCCGAGTAAGAAAGTTCTGAACCTGAGTGAGTCAACCATCAACAGTCACTCGATCGCGGCCATCGGTGTCGCGGCCCATGAGTGCGGGCATGCGATCCAGGATCATGTCTGCTACGGACCGCTGGTGCTGACGCGCACGATCACACCGGCCTGCGCCGTCGCTTCGAAGATCTCGATTCCGATGATCTTTTTCGGAATCCTCATCAGCTGGTCGCCGCTCATCAAGATCGGTATCATCGCCTTCATCGTGGCGATCTCGATTCAGCTTTTGACCCTTCCGGTCGAGTTCGATGCCTCCCGCCGTGCGGTGAAGACGCTGCGCGAGAATCAGGTGCTGACCGAAGAGGAGCTTGCGGGTGTGAAGGCCGTTCTGACAGCGGCTGCGCTCACCTATGTCGCCGCGGCGGCATCGTCTCTGCTGCAGCTTCTTCGACTGCTGATTTTAACGAGGGGCAGCCGACGAAGTGACGACTGATGGAAAATCGACATCGGAATCTCCGAAAACGGAATGGACGAGCAACATCCGGCGACGGGATAAAAGATAACATATCGTGTGGCAGAACACGGTATACTAAACGAGAGGAATCTGTAGAATAACGTTTCATGGATAATAAAAATCAGCGAAATAGAAAGACCCGGGTAGAGGGCCCTCTGCATAAGTTCATGCATACCGGAAAGAAGACCGCGGATACGAGAGAGACACGTGAATCACACGGATCACGTGGCCGGCATGATGCAAAGGATACGAGCGGTGCACGCGGAGGATATGGATCGCATAGCCGGCGCGATGCACAGCATGGTGCGTACGCAGGGCGGAGAGGTCCGCAGCAGGGCCGTAGCTCGGTGAAGACGCCGGAGAAGAAAATATCAGAGATTTCGAGAGAAAAGACCGCAGCGACGCCGCGGTCTATTGCTGTACTTAGCCTTATGAAGATCCTCGAGGAGAAGAAGCTCTCGCACATCGTGCTTCGCGATGCACTGTCGGCGCATCCGGACTGGACCGCGCGCGACCGTGCCTTCGTGACGCGGCTCGTGGAGGGAACCCTCGAGTACACGATTCAGATCGACTTCATCCTGAACCAGCTCAGTAAGACCCATACGAAAAACATGGAGCCGCTGGTCCGGACGGTGCTCCGCATGGGCAGCTACCAGATCCTGTATATGGATAAGGTGCCGGACAGTGCGGCCATCAACGAGGCGGTCGAGCTCGTGAAGAGCCAGGAGGATAAGATCTTCTTCCTGAGCGGCTTCGTAAACGGCGTCCTCCGGAGTGTTTCCCGTGATAAGGAGATCATCTTCCGGAACCTCGCCCATACCGGAAAGACACCGGCGTATATCCGCTACAGTGTACCGCTCTGGATGTACGATGCGCTGAAGAAGGTCTATGGACGAGAGGAGACCGAGCGTATGCTCGCCTGGTTCCTCGAGGGCGAAAAGAAGAATTTCGTACGTTTCCAGGATGGTCACTGCGAGGAGATGGAGGGCGATATCGTACACAGCGAGGCCTTCCGGCGCGGTGAGATCACGATTCAGGACTACGCATCACAGCAGGTCGGCATCGAAGCTGATCCGCAGCCGTGCGATCAGGTCGTCGATGTGTGTGCGGCACCGGGCGGTAAGAGCTGCCATATCGCCGCCCTCCTCGAGGGTACAGGCCATGTCGATGCGCGGGACCTCACGGAAGCGAAGGTGGCGCTCATCGAGCAGAACATCGCACGGCAGCAGCTTACGAATATTACGGCAAAGGTGCACGATGCACGCACGCCGGATCCGACGCTGCTGGATGCTGATGGACATGGGACAGCGGACATCGTCATCGCCGACCTTCCGTGCTCCGGTCTCGGCATCCTCGGGAAGAAGCCTGATATCCGATTCAACGCGAGCCGTGAGGGTATTCGGGAGCTGCAGAAGCTGCAGCGCGAAATCCTCGACACGGTATGCAGCTATGTGAAGCCGGGCGGAAAGCTCCTGTACTCCACCTGTACACTGACGAAGGAAGAGAATGAAGACAACCGGGACTATATCCTCGCGAAGGGAGGCTTCACCCTCCGGAAGGAGCGGAAGTTCCTGCCTGGCGAGCCATCGGACGGATTTTATCTTACGGTATTTCGAAAAGAATGAAGAATTTACGCGATTTAGAACTGAAGGATTTGAAAAAACTGCTCGAGGAGATGGGTGAGAAACCGTTTCGTGCGAAGCAGATCTATACCTGGCTGCACCAGAATCTGGTGGAGCACTACGATGAGATGACGAACATCTCGAAGGGCCTACGCGATCAGCTGCGTGCGGAGTACAGTGTGGCGCTGCCGGAGACGGTCGAGGTGCTCACTTCGAAGATCGATGGTACGAAGAAATTTATCTTCCGTATGCAGGACGGACATGTCATCGAATCGGTCTGGATGGAGTACCAGCACGGGCACAGTGTCTGCATCTCCTCGCAGGTCGGCTGCCGTATGGGCTGTAAGTTCTGTGCATCGACCCTTGATGGTCTCGCACGGAATCTGACGAGCGGAGAGATGCTCGGACAGATCTATCAGATCCAACGAACGACCGGTGCCCGGGTAGATAATATCGTCATCATGGGCTCCGGTGAGCCGCTCGATAACTACGATGAGTTCACCCGTTTCATCCGCATGATCTCGGATGAAAACGGACTTCATATCTCGCGACGGAACATCACGGTCTCGACCTGTGGTCTGGTACCGATGATCCGACAGCTGGCGGATGAAAACTACGGTATTACGCTGGCACTGAGCCTCCATGCGCCGAACGATGAGACCCGAAAGACCCTGATGCCGATCGCCAACAAGTATTCGCTCTCGGAGATCATGCCGGCCATCGAGTACTACTTCGAGAAGACCGGTCGACGGGTGACCTTCGAGTATTCCGTCGTCGAGGGTGTCAATGATAACAAGGCCGAAGCGATGGAGCTCGTGAAGCTCATTCGCAGCATGAAGAACGGCGGGAAGCTCCAGTGCCACGTGAACCTGATTCCGGTGAATCCGATCAAGGAGCGGGACTGGAAGCGGCCGGATCGCTCGAAGGTCGAGGCCTTCCAGCATATTCTGGAGCGGAACGGCATCACGGCGACGATCCGACGGGAGATGGGTTCCGATATCTCAGGCTCCTGCGGCCAGCTCCGCCGGGATTACCTCGAAACAGAGGGAATCGATTCGAGGGCGTAGTGGTCGAGGCGAGGCGCTGCGTTTCTCGATAAGATGCGCACAGATACGTAGAGCAGTGGATGCCACCAGGCACTGCGAAGTGAGGATGTCGAGCTCGTCAGCATTGAACGACGATGTCGATGGATTTACAGAAGATAAAGGTGAAGCATGATGGATTTTTACGCAAAAACCGATAGGGGACAGCGGCGACGTATGAACCAGGATTACGTCTTCGCGAGCGATCAGCCGGTGGGGGGTCTGCCGAATCTTTTCCTCCTGGCGGACGGGATGGGCGGACATAAGGCGGGGGACTATGCTTCCCGCTATACCGTCGATGAGCTCCGGAGCTACATCGCGGGGGCAGCGCAGTCGCAGCCGGAGATCCGCCTGCTGCAGGAGGGAATCCGTGACGTGAACCAGCGTCTCTATCGGATGTCACAGTTAAATCCGAATCTGAGCGGGATGGGCACGACGCTCGTAATCGCGTTTATCGATGGGGCGAATCTGACCGTCGGTAACATCGGCGATTCGCGGGCATATCTCATCCACGGGAACAGTATTCGTCAGATCACCCGAGACCACTCCTATGTCGAGGAGATGGTACGGCGTGGTCTCATGCGCCGGGGCTCGAAGGAGTATATGGACTCCCGCAATATCATCACACGGGCCGTCGGCATCGAGCCGCAGGTGGAGGCGGACTTCTTCGAAATCGAGCTTGCAGAGGGGGATTATCTTCTTCTCTGCTCGGACGGTCTCTCCAACATGGTCGACAACGAAAGTATCCGAAACATCATACGTGAGCACAGCACGGTACAGAAAAAGGTACAGGCACTCATCGATATGGCAAACATCAACGGCGGCAAGGACAATATCGGCATCGTCCTGACCGGCCCTTACCGAGAGGAGGCGACGATATGATGCTGGAGCAGGGACAGGTGCTCGACGAACGTTATGAGATCGATACGCTGATCGGACAGGGCGGCATGAGCTATGTCTATCGTGCGAACGATCGGAAGATGGGCCGTGTGGTCGCGATCAAGGTGCTGAAGGAGGAGTACTGCGAGGATGAGGATTTCATCCGGAAGTTTCAGAATGAGGCCCAGGCGGCGGCGAAGCTGAATCATCCGAACATCGTCGCGGTCTACGATATCGTCGATAATCCGGAGACGAAGCTGCACTATATCGTGATGGAGCTCGTCGAGGGCATCACACTGAAAAACTATATCAAGCGTGCGGGACGCATGGACTCGCAGGAGACCATCGCCATCGCGCTGCAGGCGGCGGCCGGCATCGAGCTCGCGCATAAGATGGGCATCGTGCACCGGGACATCAAGCCGCAGAACATCATCGTCGACAGTGAGGGAAATGTGAAGGTGGCGGACTTCGGCATCGCGCGTGCCGCGACGCAGCAGACGGTCAATGCTACCGTCATGGGCTCTGTCCACTATATTTCGCCGGAACAGGCCCGCTCTGGGCAGTCGGATGAGCGTTCGGATATCTACAGCTTCGGCTGTACGATGTACGAGATGCTGACCGGTGAAGTGCCATATGATGGCGACACCTCGGTGTCCGTCGTCTTCGCACATCTCGAAAATCCGATCCCGCATGTGAAGGCGCTGGTACCGGATGTGTACCCGGCCCTCGATATGGCGGTGTACAAATGCATGCAGAAGAAGGGGAAGCTCCGCTACCAGCACATCGGTGAGCTGATGGAGGACCTTCGGAAGGCACTGAAGGATCCGAGTGGTTCCTTCATGTCCGGTGAGATGCCGGAGGATCTCAGTGAGACCAGGGTGCTGTCCCCGCGGGAGCTCGATCAGCTGAAGCATCGGCAGAAGCTTCGGAAGAAGCTCGCACATCTCGATGATGCGGATGCACTTCCGATCGATGATCCGGAAGAAGATGAAACCAGCTTTCACATGACGAAGATGTACCGTGTGATCGCGGGTGTCTGCATCCTGCTGATCATCGTGCTGGTACTGATCATCGGCCGCAATATGTTCTCCTTCTTCCGAGACAGCCGGACGGCGCTGGAAACGAGTCAGCCGATCGAGGCCTCCACCGAATCGACGGAGGCGGCGACGATCAATATCACGATCTCCGCGCTCGATAGTCTGCTTCCGAACATCCTCGGAAAGACCGTGGCGGAGGCGGAGGACTATCTCGGCGCCTACAATATCCATCTTCGGACTGCAAAGGAAAACTTCTCGGATCAGTATCCGACGGAGGGCACGATCATCGCCTACCAGAAGGAGAAGATCCAGAGCGGCAGCACCCTCGACGTGAGCGTGTCGAAGGGGGCGGAGACCATCCGCTTCTATGATCCGGCGACGCCGGAGAAGCTGGACGCGCTGCATGCCGTGAAGTGTGACACCCTGGTCGAGGCGCTGGAAAAACGAAAAATCAACTATAAGATCCAGGATGCATTCTCCGAGACGGTTCCGCTGGGTTATGTCATCAGCACGAACAAGCCGGATACCAGCGGTACGTCGATGCTCATCATCACACGCTCCGCGGGATCCGCAGGTGAGAATGGCATGGCGCTGGTGCCGGAGCTGCGTACGCTGAGCGAGGAGGATGCGCTGACCGCTCTGGAAAATGCAGGACTCACACTCGATGGCATCGATTATGTGCCGGATGAGCATGAGGAGAAAACCGTCATAGACCAGAGCCTGACACCGGGTACGGTGGTCCTGAAGGGAACGACGATCTCACTGACGGTTTCATCCGGTTCCGACGGGGAGACGAGCCAGAAGAGTACGATGGCCGACAGCCAGGGTGCATGGTACGGTTCGATCAATACGGCGGTGAAGATCGGTGGCGAAACCAGTCCGGCGGCGGATACCAGGCGGATCATCCTGATCCGTCTCTGTCAGGAAATCGATGGTGCGGAGCGCTATACGACGCTGCAGGAGGCACGCAGCTATGAAGCCGGCACCGAGCTTCAGGTCGTGATCCCGAACATCCGGGGTGCAGCAGGCATCGGAAAGGGAACTGTCGAAATCGTCGATGCGTCGAACGATACCGTCATCGCATCCTATAGCGTGAATTTCGCACCACGGTCCTAGAGAGGTAATGCATGGTTTTAAAAGGTAAAATTTACAAGGGTATCGGTGGCTTCTACTATGTCCATACCCCGGAGGGCGACTATGAGTGTCGCGCGAAGGGCATCTTCCGGAATCGGAACGAGAAGCCGCTCGTCGGCGATGATGCGGAGATCGAACCGGTACAGGATTCGGAGAAGGAGCATGAGGGATCCGTCATTCGCATCCTGCCACGAAAAAATCAGCTGATCCGGCCGGCGGTCGCGAACGTCGACCAGGCGGTCGTCATCTTCGCACTTCGGCATCCGGATCCGAATCTGAACCTGCTCGACCGCTTCCTCATCCATATGGAGCAGCGGGAGATCCCGGTGGTGATCTTCTTTAACAAGGTCGATCTCGTGCAGCCAGGCGACGAACCGGCAGAGGAAGAAGCGACGATGCCGGAGGATCGCGATGCCTGGAAGAAGAAAAAGTCACGGGTGAAAACCATTCCGGAGATCCATGCGGAGCATCCGGAGATGATTCCGGAGATCTATCGGCAGGCGGGGTATCGGGTACTGGAAATCAGCACCCGGAATGAAGACTGTCTGCCGAAGATCATGGAAGTACTGCGCGGAAAGACCACGGTCCTTTCCGGACCGAGTGGTGTCGGCAAGTCCTCGCTCACGAACCTCATCCATCCGGCGGCAAATATGGAAACCGGTGAGCTCAGTAAGAAAATCGAGCGAGGGAAGAACACGACCCGTCACTCGGAGTTCTTTTACATCGATGACGAGACCTATGTGCTCGATACACCGGGCTTCACCTCACTCTATGTGACGGACATCGAGCCGGAGCGGCTGATGTACTATTTTCCGGAGTTTGAGGACTACCGGAGTGCGTGCCGCTTCAATACCTGCGTGCACATCGGTGAGAAGAACTGTGCGGTGAAGCGTGCGGTCGAAGAAGGAAAGATCGCACGTGAACGCTATGAAAGCTATGTCATGCTCTATCAGGAGCTGAAGGAGCAGAAGCGGTACTGATCACGGGGCTGCTTCGGTCCCGCAGAGTATCCTGCCATCCTGTATGCATGGATACCGCCGAGACCGGCGCATGCCACAGACCGCTCATGGATGTATGAGCTATGATTTTTTTGAAGATAAAGAGCCGTCTCAAGACGGCAGAGGAGAATACTATGAATTATGATCTGTCCCCATCGATTTTATCCGCTGATTTCGGAACCCTGCGTGAGGATCTCCGTGTACTCGAGGAGGCGGGCACGAAGTACCTGCACTTCGATATGATGGATGGTGATTTCGTGCCGAATATTTCCTTCGGAATGCCGGTCATCCAGTCGGTACGTAAGGATAACCACTGCTTCTTCGATGTCCATATGATGGTCTCCGAGCCTGGCCGCTATATCGACGCGGTGGCGGATGCCGGTGCCGATGGCATCACGGTCCATCAGGAGGCATGCCGACACTTAGACCGTACCATCCAGCAGATTAAGGAGCATGGTCTCAAGGCCGGTGTGGCTTTGAATCCGGCGACCCCGATCAGCACCCTGGACTGCGTCCTCCCGATGCTGGACCTCGTACTCATCATGTCGGTCAACCCGGGCTTCGGTGGTCAGAAGCTGATCCCTTATACGATCGAGAAGATCCGTGCCCTTCGGAAGCAGACGGACGCACTCGGCCTCAAGCTGAACATAGGTATCGATGGTGGTGTCACCCTCGATAACGTGCAGGAGATCAAGGATGCCGGTGCGAACTTCTTCATCGCCGGCTCTGCAGTGTTTAAGCCGCGTGAGCATATGGCAGAGAATGTAAAGGCATTTAACGCTATCCTGCAGGCATAAAGGAGTCCTTCGTGTTAAAGAAACTTGCACTCATCAATGATTTATGCAGTGTCGGACGCTGCTCGCTCTCCATCCAGATTCCGGTCGCCTCGGCGCTCGGGCTCACCGCCTGCCCGATTCCGACCGCGGTGCTCAGCAACCATACTGCCTTCCCGCACGTATCCAGTACAGGCCTCGGAGAGGTAATGGAAGTGCGGCTCGAGACATTGGACGAAAATGACATCCACTTCGATGGTATCCTGATCGGCTACCTCGGTGACTGTACGAATCTTCGGGCCATCGAGGCGTATCTCGAAGCGGAGAAAAAGCGGAACCCGTCGCTTCGGATATTTCTCGACCCGGCGATGGCAGATCATGGCCGTCTGTATCGCGGGATGACGGAGGAGCACATCGAGGCGATGCGGGCCCTCTGCCGGAAGGCCGATCTCATCTGTCCGAACCTGACGGAAGCAGCCTTCCTCGCCGACTTCGATTATGCGGGGCTGAAGGAGACGCTCGACCGCTGTACGAGCGATGCGACACGCGGGATGGTGATGGCTGCCCTGCTTTCAGAGCTTCATCATCTGACGGAGGGACAGATCATCGTGACTGGTGTCGAGGCCTATCCGGAGACGGCGGAGGACAGTGCCACGTCGCCGGAAGCGCTGATCAATGTTGTATCGGAGGAGGACGGCGATCTCCGTTTCATCGAGCATGACCGTACCGGCGATGCCCGCCCGGGTACCGGCGATCTCTTCAGTGCCATCGTCGCGAGCCTCTGTCTCCGCGGCGAGACACTCGAAAATGCCACCCGCCGGGCTGCCGACTTCGTCGCGCTCTGCATCCGACACAGCGAGGAGGAGCAGGTCCCGATCGTTTACGGCGTACAGTTCGAGGATATACTCACGGCGCTGTAGCTGACCGGACGGGGCCCGTCCGTCAACTATGACGGAATGACTTGAAAACAGACGTAAATCAAGCTATAGTTAATGGTGCGTTTAACGCCAGAAAGATTTCGCAGAAGGGGAGAGGATCCTATGTTAGATATTAAATTTGTCAGAGAAAACCCGGAGCTTGTCAAGGAAAACATCAAGAAAAAGTTTCAGGATGAGAAGCTTCCGTTAGTCGATGAGGTCATCAAGTACGATCTCGAGGCGAGAAAGTGCCAGCAGGAGGCGGATGAGCTTCGTGCGAAGAAGAACTCGGTGTCGAAGCAGATCGGTGCGCTGATGGCGCAGGGTAAGAAGGCGGAGGCTGAAGAGGTGAAGGCCGAGGTCGGTGCATTCACTGCACGTCTCAAGGAGCTCGAGGAGCAGGAGCCGAAGCTTCAGGCGGAGGTGACGAAGCGCATGATGATCATCCCGAACATGATCGATGCGTCCGTTCCGATCGGTCCGGATGATTCCCATAACGTCGAGAACGAGCGCTTCGGTGAGCCGGTCGTTCCTGAGTTCGAGGTTCCATATCATACCGACATCATGGAGTCTTTCGGCGGTATCGATCTCGATGCAGCCGGTCGTGTGGCAGGTAACGGTTTCTACTATCTGATCGGCGACATCGCGAGACTGCACTCTGCGGTACTCAGCTATGCGCGTGATTTCATGATCAATCGTGGCTTCACCTATGTGATTCCACCATATATGATTCGTTCCAAGGTCGTGGATGGTGTTATGTCCTTCGCAGAGATGGATGCCATGATGTATAAGATCGAGGGCGAGGACCTCTACCTCATCGGTACCTCCGAGCACTCGATGATCGGTCGTTTCATCGATGAGATCCTGCCGGCAGATACCCTTCCGCTTACCCTTACTTCCTATTCTCCTTGCTTCCGTAAGGAGAAGGGTGCACACGGTATCGAGGAGAGAGGCGTTTACCGTATCCACCAGTTCGAGAAGCAGGAGATGATCGTCGTCTGTGAGCCGGAGGATGCCATGGACTGGTACGAGAAGCTCTGGAAGAACACCGTTGATTTCTTCCGTTCGATGGAAATCCCGGTCAGAACACTGGAGTGCTGCTCCGGTGATCTCGCAGATCTCAAAGTGAAATCCTGCGATGTCGAGGCATGGTCACCACGTCAGAAGAAGTACTTCGAGGTCGGTTCCTGCTCGAATCTCGGTGATGCACAGGCGAGACGTCTGCACATCCGTATCAAGGGTAAGGATGGTAAGATCCATCTCGCAAATACTCTGAACAACACCTGTGTTGCACCACCTCGTATGCTGATCGCGTTCCTCGAGAACCGTCTGCAGGCCGATGGCAGCATCACCATCCCGGAGGTGCTTCAGCCATACATGGGTGGCACCAAGGTGCTCACCCCGAAGTGGAACTCCATCGAAGGCAAGCCGGCAAACGCTTGATGATCGAAGACCTGTGCTGTGGCACAGGTCTTTTTCTATATAGGGATCATCAAACTTTTTGAGGGTTTGTCGATCTTGTTGAGGGGCGGACTTGAGG
>ERZ1034980.692-NODE-692-length-22702-cov-12.585729_pt1 | contig 22702 bp, 16 predicted proteins | sample MGYA00520622_ERZ1034980 | MGnify/ENA primary metagenome ERZ1034980 (study PRJEB33766, sample SAMN09781791) | gut metagenome | biome: gut microbiome | host: Homo sapiens | place: Madagascar | study: EMG produced TPA metagenomics assembly of the PRJNA485056 data...
CATGAACCGGCAACCTGTGTCGCGGTCCGTCGTATCAAAGGCCCGCTGCCCCGCCATGGCGTCGGACCGATAGTCCGAACCGAACGAGAGCGTACCGTCGATGGCGCCGCCGGCATCCATCATGTTGATTTCGGACGGTCCTCCGATGTGGTCCAGAACGGAGTACTCGTCGTAATCCTCGTCCTCGTACCCGCCGAGGGTCCACCAGCATCCATCGGGAATGGTCACCACCACTTGGGCACTCGATACGGTCATATTGATCGTTCCCGTCGGGCAGGTGCTGTCGCCCATGGTGCCGTCGTTGAGCCTGACCTTGTGCGAGCCATTGTTCTTGCCATACTGGCTCAGGTCGATGTGCAGTATGTCGCTGTCATAGTCGTTGCCGACGACGGCGATGCCGTTGCCGTATCGCTTCATCTGCGCGGCGGACGAGCCCATCACCTTGGTACCTGCAAGCGCGACGGTCTGGTAGGTGTCGTTCTGCTTGAACCTGTACCAGCAGATGGAATAGGTTCCGGTGCATATCACCATGATGACGGCCATGGTCGCGGCGAGCCACGTCAGCGGATGCAGGCCGCCGGCACGCCGGCCCATGCTTCCAAGGATGATGATGATCACGCCCATCAGCAGGCAGAATCCACCGGCAACCAGCGTCGTCACCTGCAGCTTGTCCGCAATGATGTTCTGACTGGTCTTGGAACCGTCGAACGTGTCATACCAGTACAGTCCGGCGACCGCGAGCAGTGCGAGACCGAAGGTCATAAGCACCAGGAAGGGCCCGGCCGGCTTCCTGCGCCCGTATCGCGGCTGCGGTTCGATCGGGGCGGCTGGCGCGGTGAAAGTCGGCGGCACGTTGGCCGTGGCGAACGCGGCCGGCCCGTTCATCGGCTGCTGCGACACATGGGCTTGCGGCGGGACGTCACCCGTACCGCCCGCAGGCCCCTGCCGATAGACGGAATTGTACGGCGGGACTCCCTGCTGTTGCGGCATGCCACGTTGATACCACGGCGAAACCGGCTTCGGTCCGTCCATTGTCGCCACGAACGGTGGGGCCTGCGGTGGCATCGGCCCGGCGGCACCCTGCGCGCCGAGAACGTAAGGATTGTGCGGTACCGGACCATACTGCGCCTGCTGCTGCCAAGCCGGCACATAGGTCTGCCGATTTACTATCAGCCACAATATGAGTGCCGCCACCGCAAAGGCCACCCAGCCCGCCCCGGGCAGGCAGATGGCGATCGCCATGCACACGAACACGCCGATACAGCTCCAATCCCAGTGGCCTGCGATCAGTTCCTCGCACAGGATACGGTCGTCGGTCTCGTCCGGCAGCAGGAACCAGGCCATGCCGTAGAAGGCGGCGCCGCATCCGAAGAACAGCGAGGTGAGAATCACCAGCGCACGCACCAACGCCACATTCCAACCAAGACGACGGGCAAGCCCATCGCAGACACCGCCGACCCAACGGTCGCGCCCTCGCTTCAGCTGACTTTTTCGAATCCATGCGAAGAACCGGTTGGACGAGGAGGGTTGCGGCTGGCCTGCAGGCCGCTGCGGCGCGTTCCACTGGTTGCTTCGCGGATCATGGTGTACATTACTCATGGTTCCATTACACCAACCCGCGACTGCCATACTTATCGGGGAACACCCTGAATCTGCCCTGAACACGAGATGAAAGCCCCGATTCGGCGTCCCCCACACGGCACAATGGAACCATGAAGTCCTATGGAGCACCGCGATATACGCAATACGAGTATGACTACGCCAGTTCGGTGTATGCCCGCTACTGCCTAGCCAATCGCGATCCGCACGAGTCCGCGCCGATCAGACCCGCCCGCCTGCCATTGATGCGCCCGCAGTATGGACGCTGGTTCGCGGGCGTCTGCAAAGGCATCAGCATGCATCTCGGCGTGTCGGTCGGGCTGATTCGTCTGATCGCCATCGCCTCGACGTTTGCGTTCGGTTCAGGCGTCATCGCCTACGTCTTCCTATGGCTGACCGTTCCATTGGGCGACCCCGTGCAGCAGGCATACTGGCTGGCCGAACAGCAGCCAATCAGCCGGTCACCCCTCTCCCATGGCAACGCGCCATACGCAGGCATCGCGCGGCATACGACGCGCACGATGACGGACGAATCGCAATTCGACGGCATGCAAACCGACGATGTCGACGATGTCGAGCACACGCGATCCTCCGGGGAAAGCCTGGAACATCTGCTGAAAAACGCACCGAAACCCGCGTTGATCGCATTGACCGGCCTGATGCTGCTCGCCGTCAGTTGCGCAATGCTGCTCAGCGGCATCGACCGTATGCTCATTCTTCCGCTACTGTTCGGAGCCATCGGCATCGGCGTATCCTGGCTGCGCTACAACGCGGAAGAAGGTCAATTGTGGACGATGCTTGGCGGCATCGCACTGATTTTCATCGGCTATGTGGTCTATATCTTCGGCCAGGTGCGCTACCTGCCCGGTTCAAGCCATCCGACATGGACATTCATCATCGCGGGTCTGGCACTGCTGGTCGGCGGGATGCTGGCGATCGTACCATGGATCGTCGCGCTGATTCGCGACCTCGGCACCGAACGCGCGTTGAAGGAACGTGAGGAGGAACGCGCCGACATGACGGCTCATCTGCATGATGGCGTATTGCAGACGTTGGCGTTGATCCAACTGCATGCCGACGACCAGCAGACCGTCTTCTCGTTGGCCCGTTCGCAGGAGCGTGAGCTGCGTGAATGGCTGTATCAGGAACGCACTACGTCAGATCGTTCCGTCAACGCCGGCTTGAAGGAGATCGCGGCGCAAGTGGAGGATACGCATGGCAAGCCGATCGAGGTGGTGACGGTAGGCGACGCACAGCCGAGCGCGCAGACCGACGCGCTGCTCGACGCCACGCAGCAGGCGCTCATCAACGCCGTGACCCACGGCGGAGAACCGATTTCCGTGTATTGCGAAGCGGGTGATGACATGGTCGAAGTGTTCGTACGTGACCACGGCGAAGGCTTTGACATCGCTACGATTCCCGCGAATCGTCTGGGCATCCGCGAGTCGATCATCGGACGTATCAAACGGCGTGGCGGTACAGTGGAGATTGTGTCGCGACCGAAATGGGGCACGGAGGTACGCATGCATATGCCGATCGTCGCCAGGCAATCCAAAGCCGGTGAACCCGACGCAAGCCAAATCAAGGAACAGCAATGAACGAGCAGCAGGAGCAGCCGATCCGCATCGCCGTGGTCGACGATCATGAGATGTTCCGCGCGGGCGTGATCGCCACATTACAACCGCACTTCAACATCGTCGGGCAGGCGCCGGATGTCGAGGGGTCAGTGGCGATGATCGCACAGACCAAGCCGGATGTGGTACTGCTTGACGTGCACGTGCCGGGCGGCGAAGGCGGTGGCGGCGCGGAAATTCTCACCCGGTCACGGGCCTACTCCCCCAATACCGTGTTTCTGGCGCTGTCGGTATCGGATTCGCCGCAGGACGTCGGTTCCGTAATCCGCGCAGGAGCGCAAGGTTACGTGACCAAGACGATTTCCGGCGACGACTTGATCTCATCCATCAAACAGGTGCACGAAGGGTATGCCGTGTTTTCGCCTAAGCTGGCGGGATTCGTGCTTTCCGCCTTTCAGAGTGCGCCTTCCGGCGGCATGGCGGCCGGTGGTGCGAACGGCCCGATTCACGACGATGAGCTGGACCGTCTGTCAAATCGCGAACAGGAGGTCATGCGCCTGATCGCACGCGGCTACACCTACAAGGAAGTGGCGGCCGAGCTGTTCATCTCCATCAAAACCGTGGAGACGCATGTCAGCTCCGTGCTGCGCAAGCTGCAGCTGTCGAATCGTACCGAGCTCACCCGTTGGGCCGCCGATCGTCGCATCGTCTGATCCGATCGTCCCGTTTCGACGCCCTGCCTGATTCCCGCCTGATTCCCGCCGGTAAGTGGTCCATTCCCGCAAAAACCACCTGATTCCCACAGAAACCGGTCGAAATCCATCACTGAACATCATAGATAAGACAGTTTTTACGGGAATGGACCACTTACCGGTGCAGATACGGCAGTATTCGTTGTGAATCGATCATTTCCGTTGGAATCAGCTGATTTTAACCGGAATCAGTTGGATTGCATCGAACCCAGCCGGGCAATCAACCCATTTCAGTCATTTTGCCGACCCATGCGTGGCGGAAAGCCGCACGTAACCGGAATGATGCATGGTGAAGCGCATACGATCCGCGACGTATACGTCGATGGCCCGCTCGAACGGCGTTCCTTCGGCGGTGAACGCGATTCTATGGATGCGCATCAGCGGCGTCTCCGGCTCGATTTCGAGCAACTCGTTCTCCTGAGCGTCGCCGACCACCGATTCCAGCGTCTCGTCCACGCTATACGGGCGAACGTCGTAGTCACGCTCGAACATCGTGTAGAACGGCGTGGTCAGATCGCGCGTCAGGAACATCGGAAACAGATATGCGGGCAGGTGCGAACGTTCCAAAGACAGCGGCTGGTCTTCGATATAGCGCAGACGGGTGATGGCGTAGACCATCGGATGCTCGCCGGGCAGTTTCAGCAACCGTATGTCGGAAGGCGAAGCCGGGGCGATCACGGCCTGCAACACCTTCGACGAGACCCGCATGCCTTGCCGTCTTGCGATGGTCGGCAACGATTCAACGGTATTGATGTTACGTTCCAGCCGACCGTCGGACACGACGATGCCACCTGCACGGCCGATCTTGCGGATGACCTCATGGGAGGCTTCCAATACCGCCAGAGCCATACGCAGGTCGGAACGGCTGATGCCGAGTGATTGTGCGAGCGCCCGTTCCGAACCGAGTCTCTCCCCCGGCTGCAGTTCCCGGTCACGGATAAGGGCACGGATACGGTAGACCAGCTCACTCGTCGCCAGCCTTCCTTGGCCTGCGTCGATGCGATCTTCCATATCCGTGCCCTCCCTGCTGCATTTCCTTTCGTTTTACAGTTTCAATGTTTCGAGTGTCTTGGTGAATCCATCCATGAACCAGTCCACGTCGGATTCGCTGAACACCAGTGGCGGACGCAGCTTGAGAATATTGCCATATCGGCCACACACCGATGTGAGGATGTGATTGTCACGTAGGGTTTCAAGAATATCGAGCGCCGCTTTCTGATCTGGCTCCTTGGTACCCGGCTTGACGATTTCGCAGCCGATGTACAGACCGGCGCCGCGCACGTCGCCGATGCACGGATGAGACGGCATGAGCGAGGCGACGGCATCCTTGAATACCTTGCCCACCTTCTTGGCATTGCCCATGGTGTCTTCGTCACGCATCACGTCAAGCACGGCCTGGGCCGCGGCCATGCATACCGGATTGCCACCGAAGGTGTTGAAATACGGGATGGACCCGGCGAACGGTTCGAGCACTTCGTGCCGGGCCGCCATCAGCGAGGTCGGTAGACCGTTGGCCATCGGCTTGCCGGAGGTGACCAGATCCGGCACGATGCCCTGGCGCCCGAAGCCCCAGAAGGCGTCGCCGGTACGGGTGAAGCCGGGCTGCACCTCGTCGGCAATCCACACGCCGCCAAGCTCGTGCACGGTATCGATGACCGGCTTCAGGTAACCGACCGGATCCGGATACACACCGTCGGACGAGAAGATGGAGTCCGCGAGCAGTGCCGCGAACTTGATGCCATGACGTTCCATATCGGCCACGGCCTTGCGTACCTCACCCGCCATCCAGTTGCCGAATTCCTCGGCGGTGCATTCGGCGGCCGCTTTCCCGTCGATTTCGAGACGGTAGGTGTCGGGGGTGGGAATCATGCGCATTGTGAGGCCCAGGGTCTGTGCGGTACCGAGTGCCGGTGACAGCTTGGAAGTCAGGGCGGAGTTGCCATGGTAGGCCTCGTGCGTCACGATCACGCCTTCGCCGCCGGTGTAGGTCTGGGCCACTCGTATGGCCAGATCGTTGGCTTCGGAGCCGGTGCACTGGAACATGATGCGGTCAAGCTCGTCGGGCATGGTGGAAAGGATATCTTCCGCATAATGCAGGATGTTCTCGTGCAGGTAGCGGGTGTGGGTGTTGAGCATTGAGGCTTGCTTGGACAGCGCCTCGACCACGCGCGGATGGCAGTGGCCCACGGATGCCACATTGTTGTACACGTCGAGGTATTCCTCGCCGTCGGCATCCCACAGATGAGACCCGACGCCTTTCACCAGATGCACCGGATTGCGATAGAACAGGCGGTAAGCCGGTCCGAGTACGTCGCGTTCCTCGGTGAGCTTGCGCGTTGCCGGATCGAGTGCGTCCGCCATCTCCGGACGGAAGCTGTTGGTGTCCATGATGGTTGATCGAGTGGCCATGATTCCTTCTTTCGTTGGCTCTCCTTGGCATTACCCAAACGGTAACGCAGCTTTGTTGAGGGACTGATACAGTACGGAAACAAACCATTTCCGCCATTTTTTGCGTATTTGGTTGACCTTTTGCCGAGATTCGACTCCATGGAAAACGGCATGCCCGCATTGATGAATTCCACGCGATGCATGCCGTTATCCGATGAGGTGTTGCCGTTCAGTCCTCGGTCTTGTATTCGGCTTTGCCTCCGGATGCCGCGAACTCCTCTTCCGGGGAGAGCACCAGATGCTTGCGGCCGTAGACCGCGAAGAAGATGGTGGCGAGAATGTAGATGGCCACCATGGTGTAGACGGCTAGGCGGTAGTCAGGGTTGAGCAACACCGCCACGAAGATGCAGAAGGCCAGCAGTCCCGCGATCACCGCGCCCGATACGCCGAAGCGGCTGGTGAACGGCCTCTTGATGTCGGGCATGTTCCTCTTGAGCAACACGTAGGAGACCATCTGCAGCAGGTAAGCCAGCACGGCACCCCATACGGCGATGTTAAGTACCACCGAACCCGCGCCGGAACCGCCGTAGGCGATGATGAACAGCGCGGCAAAGCCGATGATGGCGCCGACGATCAGGCCCCAATACGGCGTTTTCTTCTTGCCGGTCAGCGACAGGAACGCCGGATAGTAGCCTGCGCGGGACAGCGAATACAGGTTGCGTCCGTAAGCGAACATGATGCCCTGGATGGAAGCGAGCAAGCCGATGAGCGCGAAGGCGGAGAGCACCGCGGCAAGATTGCCGGGCAGAATCGCACGATACCCGTCAAGTAGCGGCTCATCGGAACCGGCGAGCGCCTCGGATCCGACCACGGCCGGGTTGAGGAACACGATGATCAGTGCGGACAGACCTAGGGTGAAGATGCACAGGCGGGAGGACTTCGGAATGTTCCTTTCCGGTTCGCGCACCTCTTCGGCGGCCAGCGGGAGCTGTTCGATGCCGAGGAACAGCCACATGGCGAACGGCATGGCGTAGAAGATGGCGCCCGGTCCGAACGGCAGGAATGCGGAGTTGCCGTCCGTCGGCGTGATGTTGAGCAGTGTGGAGAAGTCGGCCTTGCCCGTTACGAACGCGCCGATGCCGAACAGCGCTACGATGGCGAGCGCCGCAATCGACACGACTTCGGCGAAGCGGAATGAGGTTTCGGCGCCGAGCCAGTTGACTACCACGAAGATGACATACAGGCCGAGCCACCAGATCCAGCGCAAACCGTGGTCGTCAAGCGAGTAGCCGGTCAGGTCGGACAGGATTGCGTCGGCGTATGCCGAAGAGAAGTAGACGATGGTGGCGGCGGTCATCACGTATTCCACGGTTTCCGCAAGCCCGGTGAAGAAGCCGCCCCATGGCCCCATGGCCGCTCGGGCGAATGAGTATGCGCCGCCGGTGTGTGGCATGGCGGAGGCCATTTCACTGATGGAATTGAGCATGAGTACGTACATGAGGTACACCACGAGGGCGGCCACGAGCATGCCACCCCAGCCGGCCTGCGCTATGCCGCCGTTCCATCCGGAGAAGTCGCCGGAAACGACTGCCGCGATGCCGATGGCCCATAGGCCGAATGCTCCCGCGGTCCGCTTGAGTTGACGTTTTTTGAAATAGTCCTTGTCGGTTTCCACATAGGTCACGCTGCCTATGGAGCTTCCCGAAACGGTTGATGCCGTCATTGCAATCGCCTTCCTCTCTTACTGTTCGGCGAGTTATGCCATTGATTTCCTCGTTCAGTTGTGGTTGTTGGATTCGGTTGGATATTCAGTTATCAAATTCCTGGAACGCGTTGCCGTTCAGTGCAACAGCCATAGCGGATCGTCAAGGTACCGCTTGGCGCACATCACGCTGCCGGGGGCTTGTTGAGCCGCCAGGCCGTCAGGCAGTGCGTCCTCACGATGGTTGGTGGTCCAGCCGAGCATTTGCAGACGGCGGATCATCGACAGTGCCGACATGATGTGCAGTTCGTCGTCGGTGAATGTTCCGGCGACCGCCTGATAGCCTTTCACCCATGCCTTGGCGAGGTCGGGCGCGTAGGATTCATGTTCGACGAAGCTCAAGGAGGATGCATAGTCGTAGAGGTACCAGCTGTAGCCGGCGTCGTCGAAATCGATGACCGTCAGTCTGCCATCGTCGCCGCGGATTACGTTCGAGGGACGTAGGTCGGCGTGGATCAGTCCCCAGGTGTCGTTGGTCCGCGGCACTTTCATCACCACGTCCATGGCCTTCCATAGGGCGGTGTCGCACAATGCCCTCTCGTCATCGGTGAGATTCGCACTTTCCCAGCGTCCCCAACGCGGGGCCGGACCGACCATGTTCGACAGGTCCCAGTTGAAACGGGTGAAGCCGTATGGCTTGTTCCAGTTACGGGATTGTTCGTGGAACTTCGCCGCCCACTGGCCGATGGTCTCGTAGTAAGGTGCGGGATTGTCGAGATCCTCCAGCACGGTGCCTTCCACGTATTTGGTCGAGATGACCGTCCAGCCGATTCCGTTGAGGTCGTTGATTTTCGTCACGAACGTGCCGCGTACGGTGGGTACCGGATTGATCAGGCTGATGCCATCGATGTCATGCAACGCGTTGAGCCAACTGATTTCCGAGGCGACGGCCTCCGGTCCGCCCACGTAGCCGGGCTGTGAGACGCGCACCACGCCTTGCGGCTCGCCGTCAAGCAACAGCAGGAACGTTGCGTTTTCGGAGACGGTGATGAGATTGAGCTGGGCGCGGGAATGGTCGATGCCCCATGCGCCGCATACTCCCTGAAACAACCAGAATGGTGCCGGACACCCTTTGGTCAGCCCACTGAACGTGTCGAGGCTGACGGTCTGTGTCGGGTCGTCGAGCAGGCTGGTAATCTGCTGTGCCATAGTGACCTCGATTCATGACGCTTCGGAAAAACAACCAACGATAAGGTCTCTTATCGAAAAACCTTTGATTCACGTTGTTATTACCCAAGATTGTGCCGGAATCGACCGTCACACTCACCACCGCACTGTTACGTGCCAGTAAAGAAAAGCCCTCTGAAAATTAATGGCTCGTTACCACGGGACTCGACATGGATGAGAGTCACGAACGGCGTGGATTGACTATTTGCCTTGCCGGTGAAGGCTTCGTCACCTACGCCGGATGATGAAACTTATGCATTGGCATCGTCTTGTCGGATTCGTCGTTGATGTTCCATATGGACAGGCCAATGCTCTTCCCCACGACGTTGCAGGCCAAACACACTTGCCTTGGCAGGCTCACCAACCCATACGGGTCCTCCCGTATGCGTCCACCTCCGGTTAGAAGAAGACGCCTTCCGGAACGATATCCATCAGCATGAGCGCAAAGCGAACGACAACGAGCCCGAAGAAGATGATGACGGCAGGACGGTTACGCATAATCAGGGCGATATATTCGCGGAAGAACGCCGCCGGATAGAAAAAGGCCGCCGTGTGTCCACCTACGCAGCTTGCGTTGATGCCAAGACGTCGTGCGAACATCGCGGCGCGCAGGCAGTGGTAGGAGCTCGTGGCAATGGTGCAATGTGCGGCTCCACCGCGGGCATCCATGATGGCATGCGAGAACTTCAGATTCTCTTCGGTCGTTGAGGACTTGTCTTCCAAGAGAATGCTGCTTTCCGGTACGCCCTGCGAAAGCAGGTAGTTGGCCATGGCACGGCTTTCGGAAATCACCTCGTCATGGCCCTGACCGCCGGACGTGATGATTGTTGCGCGACGTCCGCCTTGCTCCCAAGCCGCGATCGCCGCATCCAGGCGCCCCCGCAGCAGCGGCGTGACCGTGCCGTCGTCGAGAATGCTGCAACCCAGCACAATGATGTATTCGGTTTCAGGAGCCTTGCCGGACTTATAGCAGATGTCGTTCGAGAACCAGACACCAAAGAGCGCGATAGGAATGTAGTTCACCATCATGCTCACGAAGGTCATAACGCGGACGTAAAACTCCGAGCCCGACATGCCCTGCCCCGGCCCCCAAAGGAACCAGTAACCGGAAAAGAGCAACATGATACCCCAAGCGAAGGGAAGCGCACTGGTAAGGGAGAAACCTTCGCGCCGCACCCCGATGATGCCGTTGACCAACAGGGCGAATCCCAGAATTACGAAGAGAACCGGACGAATGTATGCGAGGACGTAAGCTACGCCCATCAGCCAAGGAGATGCCCCCATGTGAGCTGCCATCAGACCAAGGAGGCTTTCGAGAAGAAGAATGACGGCCAGCTCCAGAATAAATCCGTTCGAAATGCGGTTGGGGTGTTTTTTGGCCAGAAAAAAGGTGGCAATGCAGAGCATGACGCCCAAGATGCAGTAGCCAAGACTCAGCATTGTCATGTCATCCTTCCGAGGGGGAGGCAAAGTTGCGGAATTCATTGTATACAGCGATTGTGACGAACGCCGGAATCTCGTCGATTCCACAACAGGACCCGATATACCCAAGCTTTGGCGGAAGACCGAAAGAAGGAGGGGTAATGAATCCCGTCGGCGTGACCGACAGCGCCACGCTGGCCTTCATATTCGACGCAATTGCCAAGCAAACGAAAAGGGCCCATCGGGGAACTCCCAATAAGCCCAAAGGCGGACAGAGCGAGATTCGAACTCGCGGAAGGTTGCCCTTCAACGGTTTTCAAGACCGTCTCTTTAGACCGCTCAGACATCTGTCCAATGTGCAATGCACGAAACGTCAATATAGCACAGCATTCGGAAATCTTCAGCATCGCACACACATAAACAGCGTCGTGAGACGACAATCTCGATTCGTCCATCCAAAAACGACGAAAAAGAGGATTCCCAGCCAAGATCCGTAGCGAAACACCGAATCGTGAATCAAAAAACGACGCCAGCACCACGCTGACGCCGTTTTTATCTCAATCGCATGCCAAATTCAGCAATGCCTGAAATCAGGCCTCCCACTTGGTCGGTTCGATGACTTCCTTGCCGCCCATGTAGGCACGCATGGCCTGCGGGATGACGATGGAGCCGTCCTTCTGCTGGTGATTCTCGAGAATGGCGACCAGCCAGCGGGTGGTGGCAAGCGTTCCGTTCAGCGTGGAGACGGCACGGGTGTTGCCGTCCTCCATACGCTCACGGATATTCAGGCGACGGGCCTGGTACTCGGTGCAGTTGGAGGTGGAGGTGAGCTCGCGGTAGCGGCCTTGGGTCGGCACCCAGGCCTCACAGTCGAACTTGCGGGCCGCGGAGGAGCCGAGGTCGCCGGCGGCGGTGTCGATGATGCGGTACGGCACCTCGACCTTGCCGAGCATCTCCTGCTCCATGGCCAGCAGGTGTTCATGCTCTTTGTAGGAGTCTTCCTGCTTGGTGTAGACGAACATTTCGACCTTGTCGAACTGGTGCACGCGGATGATGCCGGAGGTGTCCTTGCCAGCGGCACCGGCTTCACGGCGATAGCAGGAGCTCCAACCGCAGTAGCGCAGCGGGCCGTCGGACAGATCGAGGATCTCATTCTCATGCATGCCGGCGAGCGCCACCTCGGAGGTACCGACCAAATACTGCTCGTCGGGCTCGCGCAGACGGTAGATCTCGTCCGCATGAGAGTTGAGGAAGCCGGTGCCGCGCATCACTTCCGGGCGCACCAGCGTCGGGGTGATGGCCAAGGTGAAACCGTGCTCCTCGGCCTGGTCGACGGCCATGGTCAGCATGGCGATCTGCATGCGTGCCACCTGGCCGCGCAGGAAGTAGAAACGGGAGCCACCGACCTTCACGCCGCGCTCCATATCGATGCCGGCAACGCCACGGCCGAGGGTCAGATGATCCTTCGGTTCGAAGCCTTCCGCCGCGAAATCGCGGATCTGGCCGACCTTCTTGACGACCACGTAGTCGTCCTCGCCGCCTTCCGGAGCCTCCGGCTCGACGATGTTGGACAGCTTCCACATGGCGGTCGTATACTCTTCGGCTGCGGCATCGGCGGCGGCCTTGTACTCGGAGACCTTCTGGGACAGTTCCTTGGTTTCGGCGATCAGCTTGGCCTTCTCGTCGGCCGGGGCCGCGGCGACCTTCTTGCCGATCTCCTTCTGCTGCGCGCGGGCAGCTTCGAATTCCTTCAGAGAGGAACGGCGAACCTCGTCGGAGCGCAGCACCTCGTCGACCAGTTCGACCGATTCGCCACGCTTACGCTGGGATTCCTTGACAACGTCAGCATGTTCACGAATGAATTGGATATCAAGCATGCCTTTAAGACTAGTGCCGCAAGCCGACAGTGAACATGTACCATCCGTTTTTGCGTGCAACGTGCAGTTTTCGTCGATTTTGTCGCGTCGAATTCACATTTTCGACCTATTTTCGGTGACAATGGGAGACATGCCTATGCCCGTTATCATCTCGTTGCTCATCGTCATCGGCGTGGCCGCAGTGTGCGGCGCCGCCTTCTTCGGCGTGCGCGCGTACAGACATCACAAGTTGGCGCGTCAGCTTAACCAGCGCAGCGACGACCAAGTGCATTACGTATTCGTCATCAACCCTTCGAAGCCGCAGGCCGACCAGCGCAAGCGGCATATCAGGGAATTCTGCGAGGCGAAAGGCCTTACGCAGGTGGACTTCATCGACACGCAGCTCGACAAGGACGGCCGTGTCTGCGCACTCGAGGCCTTGGATCGCGGTGCCGACGTGGTAGTGGCCGTCGGAGGCGACGGTACGGTGCGTACGGTGGCGAGTGCATTGTCGGGTACCGGCCATGCATTGGGCATCGTGCCGATCGGTACCGGCAACCTGTTCGCGCGCAATATGGGCATTCCCGTGGATGACATCGACGCCGCCCTGACCGTGGCCACCTCGCATGGCTCCCGCCAAGTGGACGTCGGCCGTCTCACCCTGCTCGATGACGAAACCACCGATCATGGCCACGCGTTCCTGATCATCGCGGGCATCGGCTTCGATGCCCTGATGATCGACGACACCGATCCTGAACTCAAGAAGAACATCAGCTGGCTGGCGTATTTCGTGTCGGGTGTCAAGAACCTGTTCGCGCCGAAATACCATGGCGACGTGACCATCACCAGCGAGGACGGCAGCACGCATACCACGCGCGGCCTGTCCTTCCGCACGTTCATGGCGGGCAATTGCGGCCAGATTCCCATGTTCTCGCTGATGCCGGACGCCGTCTACGACGATGGCATCCTCGATTACGAGATCATCGACACCTCCGGCGGCATTCTGGGCTGGGCCAACCTGTTCGGCGACGTACTGCACCAGACGATTACCGGCAAGGCACAGCAGAGTCCGCTGTCCACGAATTCCACGGTGGACCAGATTCAGGGCATAAGCGCCGAAATCACATTGGAAAAGCCCGTTTTGGCGCAAGTCGACGGCGATATGCTTCCTGAGACGAAGCATATCCGGTTCAGCGTGGAACGTCAGGCACTATGCGTACGCGTGCCGGAAGTCGTCTCCTCGGATGACGATTCCTTGGCCGCATCGGCTGTGACGCGGGAAATGTGAAGCGCCAGATAGGCGATTTCCGCTTCCGTCAGCGTCGCGTTCAACCGCATGCCTACCACGATGGCGAGTTGCCTCGCACAGGCGGTCGCCTGCGGATATGATGCCATGATGGTATCGACGATTGGCTGCGGCTCGTCGCTGAGCTGCTGATGCTGGTAGATACGGACGAACAGATACCGCAGATGTGTGATGAAGCGTCCCACATTGACGCTGTGCTGGTCGAGCGTCACGTCGTAGGTGTTTTCGATGACCGACAGCATCTGCTGGATCACGCCGGTCATGGTGTAGGTGTTCGACAGATCTCCGGTGGAGAAGCCGGCATTGACCAGATGCAGGGCAAGCGCCACGGCCTCGCCTTTTGGCAACGCCCCACCCAGATAATCGTTCATGGCGTTGACCAGCGCCTCACCTTTGGCGTATTCGCCCGCATACAGCGAACGCACTTCCGCCTCGAGCGGGTATTCGATGGTCTGCCCTTTCTGCGACCGCTGGATCGCGCCGCAGATATGGTCGGCCAGTGCCATGACCAGTGTGGGCTGCGCCTCGATCTGCTCGGCAAGCCCGGTACGGGACATGGCATCGGTGACCAGTCGAATGATCTCCGGAGGGATCCCGGCCAACAGTTCGGCCATATGGTCGGGATCCCGGCCGTCCGCAGGAACGAATCGGCGGACGATCTTCGCATCGTCGACATGTTGGCCCGGTTTGGCTTGGAAGCCTATGCCACGACCGGTGAGAATCACCTCACGGTCGCCATCCTTGGCCAGCACGACATTGTTGTTGAATACACGAAGAACGTCCACATCGACCCTTTCCTACAGTGACTGCAAGGTCAGCGCTGGATGTCGATCACCGCATCGCCGGCTTCGACGTCGATGCCCGTCTTCGGCGTAACGGAGGCGAATGCAACGGTGTTGAGCACCGTCATCAGCGTGGTGGTGCTGTACCCAGCTTCCTTAACCTTATCAAAATCAACGGTGACGAGCAGGTCGCCGGCATGCACATGCTGGTTCGCCTTGACGGCCACGGCAAAGCCTTCGCCGTTCATCTTCACGGTATCGATGCCGACGTGCACGAGCACCTCGATGCCGTCATCAGTCTTGATGCCAAAGGCGTGACCGGTTTCCGCAACGGTCTGCAGCACGCCGGAGACCGGGGCCACCACGGTGCTGGCGGTCGGCTCGATGCCGACGCCTTCACCGAGCGCGCGGGAGGCGAACACCGGATCGCCGGTATCGTCCAGCGTGATGACGTGGCCTGCGATCGGCGCGTTGACCGTGTCGGCGGAAGCCTGTGCGATCGCCGCGGCGGCTTCGTCGGAACCCGCTTCGGCGTCGGCGGTCGCCTCGGCCACCTTGATGGCTGCCGGGGTGCCCTTCGGCGCGGCTGCGGCCGGAGCGGACTCGACCTTGGATTCCGCGGCGGCTCGGGCCAGCACTTCAGCCTTCTGCTCCGGGGTGCGGTAATCAAGGGTGATGATCAGGATGAAGGAGGTCAGGAAGGCCACGGCGATGGAAACCGCATACACCCACATCTGGTTGAAGACCGGGATGGTCAGCAGGGAGGTGAAGGCGAACGCGGTGGTGGTCACGCCATGCACGACCTGGCCGGAGGCGGTGACGGACGGGAAGAACCAGCTGAGCACGGCGATGACGATGCCGCCGAGACCGCAGCCGATCAGCATACGCTTGTAGACCAGCTTGTAACGCAGATGGATGCCATACAGGGACGGTTCGGAAACGCCGCCGAGCAGGCCGGCCGCCAGAGCGCCCAGCGAAGTTGCGCGCATGTCCTTGTCCTTGTCGCGGATGGACAGGAACAGCACGCCGGCGGTGGCGCCGAAGCAGGCGAAGTTCCACACGCCCATCGGGCCTTGGATGAAGTCGTAGCGGAGGGTCTGAATGTTCATGAGCATCAGGGCGTTGAGTGGCCAGTGCAGGCCGAGCGGCACCAGGAACGGATACAGCAGCGGAATCAGGACGGCGAAGACGAACGGAGCGTAGTTGTTGAGCCATGCCAGGCCGATGCCGAGGGCGTTGCCGGCCCATACGCCGATCGGACCGATGATGAATGCGGTGAGCGCACCCACGATGATCATGGAGAAGAACGGCACGAACACGAGCTGTACGCTGTCCGGAATGATCCTCTTCAGTCCGTGGTACACGAGGGCGAGCACCGCGGCCATGAGCAACGGCACAAATACGTTGCCACTGTAGTCACTCAGCTGCATCGGCAGGCCGAAGATGTTGGCGGTGCAGGAGGTGGTGCCGAGAGCCGAATTCTCCACGCACACGGTGGAGCCGAAGGTCTTGGTGTTCATCAGGCTTATGAACTGCGGGGTCATGAGCATCGCCATGATGGAGCCGCCCAGCCACGGGTCGACCTTGAGCTTTTTGGAGGCGTTGTAGGCGACCATGATCGGCAGGAAGTAGAACACGCCCTTCCAGATGGCCTTGACGAACACCCAGCCTGCGGATGCTTCATCGTTCGGGATCACGCCGAGGGAGATCAGCAGGTTCACCAGCGCGATGATGATGGAGGCGCCGAGCAGCACGCCCAGAATCGGGCGGAAGGAGTCTGACAGGTATTCGAAGAAGGAATCGAGCCATGCCACCTTGCCGCGCGCCTTGGAACGGGCCGCCGCTTTCACCTCGGCGTTGCTCATCGGCTTGCCGCCATCACCTGCGGCATTGCCGGAAGCCACGGCACCGCCTGCATTGGCCATTTCAGGCAGATGCATGATGTCTTCGTATACAGTGGCCACGGCGCCGCCGATCACCACTTGGAAGCGGTCGCCGCTCTGCGGAACCGCACCCAGCACGCCTTTCATGTGTTCAAGGGCGTTCTGGTCGACCTTGCCTGCGTCGACCAGTTCGAAACGCAGTCGCGTGGCGCAGTGCGTCAGACTGCGGATGTTTTCAGGACCACCGATGGCGGCGATGATCTGCGATGCGAGTGAGTCAGCCATCCTGATTGCTTTCCTTTCCTTCCCGGATACAACCGTCCCGACTCATGCAACGCTGCTCGAAAGCAACAAAAAAGACCCGAGATACAGCAAAGCATGCCATACCTCAGGTCTTGCGTCTCTCAGTTGACTAGCAACCCTGCATTAGTCGAATCGCTAAGCACGATACACCATTCCCCCGTCGCATGCAAATCATCCCGCAGCGAAGCCTGCAACGTGAATCCTTCGCCATAATCCGTTGAACACAATATGGCGCTTACGCGCGCATCGCCCCAAAGCGTGGCAGAATGGGGCTATGGTTGCAAATAATGCGGGAATGCCCGCCACCCCAGAAGATCTGATCAACGTCGACGAGGTCATCGGCAAGTACTATGACGTCGTCCCCGATCCCAGCGTTCCGGAACAGCGTGTCTCCTTCGGCACCTCCGGTCACCGCGGTTCGTCTCTGAAGACCTCGTTCAACGAGGCCCACATCGTCGCCATCACGCAGGCCATCGCCGAATACCGCAAGAAGGCCGGCGTCACCGGTCCGCTGTACATCGGCCGCGACACCCACGCCCTGTCCGAGCCTGCCTGGAAGACCGCCATCGAAGTGCTCGTCGCCAATGGCGTGACCGTGCGCATCGATTCACGCGACGACTTCACGCCGACCCCGGTCGTGTCCCAGGCCATCCTGACGCACAACCGCGCCGCCGACGGCACCCAGCGCTTCACCGGCGAGGGCCTGGCCGACGGCATCGTCGTGACCCCGTCCCACAATCCGCCGACCGACGGCGGTTTCAAGTATGATCCGGTCACCGGCGGCCCGGCTCCGTCCGACGTGACCAATGCCATCGCCGATCGTGCCAACGAACTGCTCGGCGATTTCCGCAACGTCAAGCGCGTGCCGTTCGATCAGGCCGTCAAGTCCGATCTGGTCGAGCGTTTCGACTATCGCGACCACTATGTCTCCGATCTGGAGAACGTCATCGACTTCGACGTGATTCGTTCCTCCGGCGTGCGCCTGGGCATCGACCCGCTTGGCGGCGCCTCGGTCAACTATTGGCCGCTGATGAATGAGAAGTTCAACCTGACCATCGACGTGGTGCGCCCGCAGGTCGATCCGACCTGGAGCTTCATGACCATCGATCACGACGGCAAGATCCGCATGGATCCGAGCTCGCCATATGCCATGAAGGGCTTGGTCGATTCGCTGAACAACGGCGCATGGGACAAGTACGATCTGGTCGGCGGCACCGATCCGGACGCCGACCGCCATGGCATCGTGTGCCCGAATTGGGGCGTCATGAACCCGAACCACTACATCGCCGTATGCGTGGAGTACCTGTTCGGCGGCAACCGCCCGGGTTGGCCGGAGGGCGCCGGCATCGGCAAGACCCTGGTCTCCTCCTCCCTGATCGACCGCGTCGCCGCTTCCATCAACGCCAAGCTCGTTGAGGTTCCGGTCGGCTTCAAGTGGTTCGTGGATCCGCTGTTCAAGGGCGAGGTCGCTTTCGGCGGCGAGGAAAGCTCCGGCATGTCCTTCCTGCGCAAGGACGGCCGTGTGTGGACCACCGACAAGGACGGCCTGATTCCGGACCTGCTGGCCGCGGAGATCACCGCCAAGACCGGCAAGAACCCGGCACAGCTGCATCAGGAGCAGGTCGAGCGCTTCGGCGAAAGCTGGTACAAGCGCGTCGACACGCCGACCACCCTTGAGCAGAAGATCAAGTTCGGCAAGCTTTCCGGCGACGACGTCGAAGCCACCCAGCTGGCCGGTGAAGACATCACCGCCAAGCTCACCGAAGCTCCGGGCAACCATGCCAAGATCGGCGGCCTGAAGGTCACCACCAAGAACAATTGGTTCGCCGCTCGCCCGTCCGGCACCGAGAACATCTACAAGGTGTACGCCGAATCCTTCGAATCCCCCGAGGCGCTCGACAAGGTGCTCGCCGAGGCCACCGAGGTCGTCGACAAGGCACTGGCCGATTGATTAACCGATAGATCCAAGTAATCATAGGGATCCACACTGCGAACAAGCCCGCCGGAAATCCTCCGACGGGCTTGTTCATGCGTGGAACCTCTGGCACGAAACACCGTCTTCTGGCATGACACACACCCGAAGCGGTCCCCTAACATCACCCGAGACGGTTACGCTTGAACACAAACCCGGGATTCGGTCTCATTGCCAAGGGAGGTACATGATGCGCGTCGCAATCGTCGAGGACCATCCTGCCGAACGACAGCTGGTAAAGACCATGTGCACCGCCTATTTTCGGGACAAGCACGATCTTGACATTGACTGCGGCACCTTCACCGGCACCGACGATTTCATCGAGAGCTGGAAATCCAACCGTTTCGACCTGGTGCTGCTCGACTGTTACCTGACCGACGACGAAACCGACGCGACGGCACCGACCGGCCTGGACATCGCACGCTTCCTGCGACGGCAACGCGATGACTGCCCCATCGTCTTCATCACATCCAGCAGTGACTTCGCCGTGCTCGGCTATGAGGTGCAGGCGACAGGCTATATATTGAAACCGATCAGCCGCGCCAATTTCGACGCGACCATGGATCGCGCCTACGAAACCCTGAGCGAAAGACCACGCGTCACGCATCTGTCGACGGACAAACCGTCGCATGCCGCCGATGCGGCCTGGCAGGTGGCATTCGGCAATCCCGCAATCAACATGGATCGCCGTCTCATCGTCTACTGCCTGTCCAACGCGCATTATGTGGAGTTCACGTTCGCCGATGGCACCTGCAGCAAGATCCGCACGAACTTCTCCGACGTGGAGCGGCGTCTCACCGTCTTCGACAACTTCTACCGCACCGCACGCGGGGTATTGGTGAACTTCGACTACGTGACCGGCATCAGCAACGCCGAATTCGTGATGAAGGGCGGCAAGCGCATTCCCATCACCAAAACCGCGGTGACCACCACCTGCCGCAAATACGCGGAATACACGTTCACCCGCATGAGATCGGAGCAGTGATGAATCTGATCGAACTGGTCGCCGCCACGGCACCTTCCGATATGTTCTTCGCCATCGGCGAACAGATCAACGCACTGATGGGCCTCATACTGTGCCTGATGGCCATGTGGAACCGCATGGAGAATCCGAAACTCACCGGCGGCATCATTCTGGCGGCTGGCACGATATGGTTCATACTGTCCGGTTTCATATGCGGCATGTTCCGGATTCCAACGATATGGACGGTGTTTCCGACCGGCATCGTCGCGGTACTGGTGTTCAGCAAGGTGACGAACCTGACCGTCTCCAAGGTGATGCTCCTATGCAGCACCGCCGCCTACGTGGTGGCGATCATCTATTATCTGTCGCTGGTCATGGACGTGGCCGTGCTTGGCGAGCAGTCGGTGAACCTGCGCGTCGGCTGGCCGGGATTCATCAATCAGCTCATACTCGACATCCTCGCGCCGCTGTGCCTATGGCATCCATTGCGCGACTCCATCCCATCCACGCTCAACAGTCCCGCCATCAGTTCGTCCTTCTGGCAGCTCATCTGGCTGTTCCCGTTCATTTCAACGGCAATCGTGGTCTGGTGCCTGCCCGCCGACAACGATTCGGTCATGAATGAGCACGTACGGGCACTTGCCTTCACCATCGCCATCGCCTACTCCTGCTTCATGGCATTGGCCTATCTGCTGATCTGGTATATGATCAGGCAGTCCGAACGGTTGCTCGAGGCGACCAAGCGGGAGCATTATGCGGCGATGCAGACCCTACAGCTGCAGCATATGAACGAACGCATCCGCGAAGCGAGACAGATCCGGCACAATACAAGACACCATATTCAGACCCTGCAGACGCTCGCCGCGGCCAACGACGTGGACGGCATCCGCGACTACCTTGAGCAGATGGCCAAACACCGGCTGCTTGCCCCCGAACATCCCATGCAGTACTGCGAGCACGCCTCGTTGAATGCGGTGCTGGTCTACTACTGCGATTGGGCCCGTCACAAAGGCGCCGACGTCGACGTCAAGGCCGCGGTGCCGTCATACATCAGCATCAACAACGCGGAACTGTGCTCGCTGGTCGGCAACCTTCTGGAGAATGCCGTCGAGGCGATCATGATCCAGAGCGACGGCGATAAGAAGCTGCGCGTACGCATTCGTTACAACGACGGACCTCCGGCCTCGCTGTTCATCGTCGTCGACAATTCATACGATTCCTCCGTCACGCAGGTCGATGGCGACTTCGCCTCGAGCAAGCATGGCGGCAACGGCCTGGGCACCATGACGGTGAGGGAGACGGCCGAACGGTACGGCGGCACGGTGGCATTCGAATACGATGGCGAGATGTTCAAGGCGTCGGTCATGTTGTGCCTCGACAAGGTCTGAACCGATACGAGTCGCGCGGCCTCCGTAGGGTAGAGGCATGACGATTACGGTTTCTACTGACGGTTCCGCACTTGGCAACCCGAACGGCCCGATGGGTTGGGGCTGGGCCGATCACGACCTGAATGCGGGCGGCACTCCCGGCCATGACCATGCCGGTGACTGCGATGCCGGCGGCGCCACGAACGGCACCAACCAGATTGGTGAACTGTGCGCCGTACTGGAGGCGTTGCGCGCGCATCCGGGTTCCGAACCGTTGGTGATCGAAACGGATTCGCAGTATGCCATCAACTGTTCCACCAAGTGGGTGCACGGCTGGAAGAAGAACGGTTGGAAGAATTCGCAGAAGAAGCCGGTGAAGAACGCGGCGCTGATCAAGGCGATCGACGCGGAGATTTCCCAACGTCCCGGCCCGGTGAAGTTCGTGTGGGTCAAAGGTCATGCCGGCAACGCCGGCAACGAGAAGGTCGATGAGCTGGCACGCACCTACGCGGATGATTGCCGTTCGAAGGTTCGTGAAGGATACCTGCCATTGGAGGGTTGGCAGTCATTGCTGGCCTCCGAGTATTCGCAAGGCACCGATGTTCCGGAGGATGCCAGGATGCTGCTTGACGGCGCAATCGGCACGAAGGAGTATCACCTCGGCCGGGGCGAAAGCGGCACGACGCCCCTTCCTCGCAAATCCGCGAAATCGATTGCCGACATGCTGGTCGAACCGGAAGGCTATCCGGCCCCCGAACCGGTTGAGGAACCCACCGAAACACTGGCGATCGAGGAACCGACACGGCCGCTCAAGACCACGGAGGCCACCGATGCACCCCGCAAATCGCTTGCCGAGTTGCTGGTCAGGCCGGATTGTTTCCCCAAGGACGACGATGAGACCCCCGCTGCGAAGGATGATGACATCGCGGCGACAACGGTTTTGCAGCATACCGCCGACGGCATGACGGACGGTGGCACGGCGGACGATGGCACGCAAACCGTGTCGCAGTCACCGAAGGCGGACGATGCGGATACCTCCAGCGGCCCGGCGGATCGGAATCTGCCGAAACTGCCACATCGGCCCAGCCCGTCAGGACTTGCGGTGTCGGGTACGGTACGGTTCACTCCCCCGCCGGAGTCCAGTCCGACGTTTGACGGCAAGCCACGCCTGATTCGTGGCTATATCGCCGTGGAAGGCTATGTGATGGGTGATGGCACGCTGGTACTGGATGAGGCCCCGTTCGCGGTGAAGCACGCCTAATACACCGTGAAACACTATGTGAAAACTTTTTCGTTGCCGTCCGCACGCCGAACGTGGCGCCCATGACATGGCTCAAGCCGCCAAAAATCAGCGCATCCGATAGTATGGAACCGGTCTTAATCCCATATCGAAGGAGCATTATGGACAAGGCACAGCAGGATGCACTGAAGAAGGCGGCCGGCATCGAGGCTGCCAAGTTGATTCAGAGCGGCATGATCGCAGGCCTGGGCACCGGCTCGACCGTACGTTTCCTGGTCGACGAGCTCGGTCGTCGCGTCAAGGAGGAGGGTCTCGAGTTCACGGGCGTCACCACCTCCCGCCGCACCCAGGAGCAGGCCGAAGGC
>ERZ1034980.693-NODE-693-length-22657-cov-7.103398_pt1 | contig 22657 bp, 8 predicted proteins | sample MGYA00520622_ERZ1034980 | MGnify/ENA primary metagenome ERZ1034980 (study PRJEB33766, sample SAMN09781791) | gut metagenome | biome: gut microbiome | host: Homo sapiens | place: Madagascar | study: EMG produced TPA metagenomics assembly of the PRJNA485056 data set...
CTTATATGTATATGAAAAAATATGTTTTTCTCGCAGTTTCTGCATTAGCTCTTGCAAGCTGCTCTAGTGATGACTTCGTCGGAACAGAAGGCGGAAATGTTGAGAATGGTGCCAATAAGGCTATTAACTTTGGTGGTGAGACGGGTAAGATTACTCGTGCAAATAGTGAAGGCGAAGCTGCTGCCACCCTTCTTGGCAACAACTTTGTTGTTGTTGGTTTCAAAGGCAACGAAACTGCAGCAGCCAATACCAATTTGGTATTCGACCACTACAATGTTAACTATGCTACTGGCACAGCTAACACAACAGCATCCAACACAAAAGGCTGGGAGTATGTAGGTCAAAAACAAGAAGTAAATGGTGCAAATAAAAATCTTGCTGCAGATGCGACAAAGGTTCAGACCATTAAGTATTGGGATAACTCTTGCACTTCTTATGATTTCCTTGCTTTCTCTATGGGAAAAGGACATACAGGTGAAGGTGATACTAAAGAATACGCTACTCCAACTGCAGTAAAGGCAAATAAATTGAAAGATGCAGCATATACTCTTAAGGGAGATGTTAATACCCTTGGTGAGTGCTACATCTCAGATATGGTTACTGTAGTAAAAGGTGATAAAGGCTATAAAAACAATGCTGTTAACATGCAATTCCGCCATGCAAGCAGCAAAGTACGCATTGCTCTTTATGAAATAGTTCCTGGCTATGTTATCAGCGATGTTAAATTCCATTCTGATACTTATAGTTCTGGCAATTACACTGAAGGCGAAGCAGAAGGTGCCCTCTTTGGAACTTTCAACAACAAAGGAACTATGACTGTATATTTCCCAACAACAGGTACAGCTAACAAAACGAATCCAGATTACAACAAGGCTCACGTTAATTTTACTGCAGATCAAGTTGAGGGTACTGTAAAAGTACAGAAATTTGGCAAAGTAAATTACGGAAACCAAGTTGAGGATGCTATTGCCGAAGGTAATACATACCTTAGCCAAAGCGCAGCCAAGCCATCTTATTGTGGCACTGGAACATCATATTATCAGTCTGTACTTCCAGCAGAAAACGCTAGCCAACCAGCTAACCTTCGAATTGACTACAAGTTGACAGCAACAGATGGTTCTGGCGAGGAGATCAACGTAAAGAATGCAACAGTAACCGTTCCTGCTAAATATACAGCATGGAAACATGGTTATGCATATACCTATATCTTTAAGATTTCAGAAAACACCAACGGAACAACAGGTAAACCAGGATCTGATGACACAGGTTTAACTGCAATCAGCTTCGACGCAGTTGTTCTTGATGACGAGGCTACAGGCAAGCAGGAGACAATCACTACTGTTTCTGATCCTTCTATTACAACTTATGGATTTAAGGACGGTAAGGTAACAACTGGCAAGGATGAGTATGAAACAGGAACTGATATCTATGCTACTGCATTTGTTCCAGCATATACAGATGAAGAAAATGTCAAACATGATGCAACAACTGCTGCACCTCAGGCATTGTACACTGTAACTATCGAACAAGGAGCAGCCCAGACTATTAATGAGGCTAGCATTGCCAATGCACTTACTAAGAATCCAGACCAAACAGACGGTAATACCTGGACTATTACTGATGCAAACAAGAAGAAGATGATTATTACAAAGGTAACGTCAGGAACTGAAAATGTTAAATCTGTTCCAACCGAAGATGGTCGTAACCTTGAAGTTAACGCCCTCAAGTGGAAAGGTACAGCAAATACCTACGCTGTTGAATATTCTTACGGAGACAACAACGCCAAGAAGGCATACAAGATTGTTACTGTTAAGTAACAAAATACTTTTTGCCCCCAAAACTCGGGAGCAAAACAATACTATTAAGGCCGGACGGGGTTGAATGTTCCCTGCCCGGCTCCTATGATAAAAAGCAAGAAGAAAATGAAATTATATCGCATCCTGACCATACCATTCATGGCTCTATGTCTTTTTTCCTGCGCAGGATCTGGGCAGGAAGAACCGGATGTGCCTACTCAACCGGAAGAACCGAAGGGAGTAAGTATCTCTTTCGGAGGAAATAGCGGAACATGGCAAGATGCACCTACTACCCGTGCTAATAAAGAAACAGGACTGGAAACTATTTCCAAAACCTTCAAAGTATGGGGATATAAAACCACAGGAGGAAATTACACCAGCGGATTCGACCAGTCCCAAAACGTAATGGATGGATATACCGTCAACTGGACACAACAAACCGCCAATACAACCTCCAGCAATACTGCCGATTGGGAATACGTGGGTATCGCTAATCAAACTATCAAATACTGGGACTATTCCGCTACCAGCTATCGCTTCTTCGCCTATAGCATCCCGACAGCAGCCGGTAAAAGTTCAGTCCCATCTTTCCAGGAACCTACATCGATAGAAGGTTCCACAGCAAAATATGCATCCTTCTCTATCCCATTCACTTACAATAAGGATGCCACCGCAGTTACCACCCCATATATCTCAGACCTCTGGCTGTCAGACAACCAGAACTTCGAAAACAGGAAATACGGGGCATGCGTAAAACTCACCTTTGCTCCTATTATCACAAAGGTAAGATTCAGATTCAATTATCTGAAAGATACCAAAATCTCTATCACCGATATTGTTTTCAAAAATATAAACGATGAACATTCACCTACAAAGGGAAATATCATCGCCAGCTACCCTATTACAGGAACAGGAACCAAAGCTTCCTATAAATGGGAAACTACAGAAACAGGAACTGAGCCCATCAAATTCACCATTCCTTACGAGGAAGATGCAGATTTGAATCATCAGGCTACAGAAAGAAAGAAATGGTATTACGTTCCACCATTGGGAGACAGTAACACACCGCAGGGCGCTTACATCATCAGCGCCACCATAGACGGAAAGAAATCTACAGCCACCATTCCGGCAGAATATATGCAATGGAAGGCAGGCTACCAATATACATACATCTTTAAAATAACAGTAGCAGGACCCAACATTGCCTTCACCAATATGCAGGTGGAGAAATGGGTGGAAACTCATATTAAAAATAATGGCGGTACCGAAGACTGGTAACGCCCCACATGACTCATTATGAAGAATAAAAAACTGATGATACCCCTCTTTGCCTTCCTCGCAAGTCTCACTGCCTGCGAAAGCAACGACCTGCCTATCCAGCACGCCGACAGTTACCGATATATCACCTTTGCTGCACGGACACAAAAGATGACGACACGTGCGGATGACAGATATGAAAGCTATGATCCGGTTCAGCAAATGCACCCACAAAACATGGGTGTCTTCGGCTATTACAACTTTGCCACTCATAGCTTTGAAACCACTGGCACAGAGACAGGAGGCAAAAACCACGCCATCTTCGACAATATCCGGGTAGATTACAATACATTGACCAAGACCTGGAGCCCAAAGGAAGAAAAGCGATGGGATGCTTACCCAGACAGCAACTTCGACTTCTTCGGATATATGCCGCATTCTACTGAAGCAACCCTCAGTAAGCCATCGGCAACAGAAAGTACCTATCTCCTGACGATTCCTTTCTCCATGCCAGCAGTCAATGGCACCCCATCCCCTATCCTTGCTCAGAAAGATTTAGGACAGGCGCCAATCATCTGCGCCAAACCAGAGCATAAGGGAAGTACAACGGCAGGAGGTTCGGATACAACCTTTGGACGAGTAGTTACTTTCCTCTTCGACCAGACGTTGACGGGCTATAACCTCAACTTCCAACTGGACCGGAAGATGAATGCCATCCGCTACTTCCGCATCAAGGGAGTCAAGATTTACGGCAAAGGTCTGGCAACGGGAGGCTACGTAAGCCGCAGCTATACCTGGAGTAACAATGAATGGACGGCAAAAGCCATCCAATGGAGCAAACTGAACAAGGTAAATATAACAGAAGAAAACGCCATCCAGCTGGCAAAGGATAAAAATTCAGAAAACCCATTTACTCCGGGAGGCAACGAATCTATGGATATTGACGACAGTAAGTATCACCGTTGGGGCACCACCTTCTATGCCATCGCCGATGCCTCTTTCGTACCCACCATTGCCGTCACCTACGATGTAATCCTGAAGGATGAAAAGGGAGTAACGGTTACCCGTAAGGACGTAACCTCTACCATCATCCTGGGAAATAAATATTTCGAAACACTCAATCCTGCCCAAACGGCAGCGATTTACAACATCAATATACTCATCCAGCCAAGATACCTCTATGTACTGGCTGACCAGGATGCCTATACGGGGCATCTCCTGATACAGTAATAACAGAATACCCTCATGACCTATACCACGAAGAAACATAAGAACAAAGAAAAAAAGAATCGCTTATAAATGAAGACTCATGAAAAAGCAACAAGATAACAATACACAAAACAAAAAATTCAGAATACTTCTTGGCATTCTGATCCTATGGCTCATGTGTGGACAAACCTTATGGGCTCAGACAACAAACAAATACTGTTCCATAGATATCTATGCCGATAGCTATGCAGGGGGTGATGGAAGCAAGACCAATCCATACGAGATTGCTACGGCAGAACAGCTCGCCAAACTGGCACGCGATGTAAACAATGGTAACACATTCCGTGGCAAATACTTTAAGCTTACTGCCGATATCGACCTGAGTGGCGGTATCTGGATGCCAATCGGTAAATACTACAACTACGGCAATGTCAAAAACCGTTTGTTTTTCGGAAAGTTTGATGGCAATGGTCATGTCATCAAAAATATGCATATACAATGGGAAGATGCCGATGACAATGCCAAGAGTGTATGGGGACTTTTCTCAACACTCCAAGGTGAAAGCAGCACTAACCTTACTACCGTAACAAACCTCATCATCGAGAATGCTACGGTAGAAAAGAAACGAGGATTCAAACCTATTGGTCCCGATTATTACGTGGGCGTAGTAGCTGGTGAGATATATCCAAATACAGAACTTAGCAACATCATTATCCATGGCTCTGAAATTACGGATAACGACGAAACCTATGAGCTCAACAGGGAAACCAAGATTGGCGGTATAGCGGGAAACGTTCAGAACGAAGGTACTTACAGAATCTTCAACATCGCTGCTGATACAAAGATTAACATGCTGAAGAATACTTCTGTTTTTAACGATAAGGTATACATTGCCCAAGGTTTCGGTCGCTTTAGCTACGACATGAAGGGAGAAGGTTCTACTATCGAGCCTACTAATATCTACATCTATGGCAAGGAATTCAATATTGATAATTCAAGAGCAGACATCAAGAAAGGTGGCATAACTGCTGAGTGCAAAACCGAAGGGACGACTACGAATTATCGTTCAACATGGTATTACGCCCTTAACGTTGCAGGAGGTAAAAACTTAGGCTCTCAGAAAGACTTTACAACCTTTGCAAACGACTTTGTGGACAAAGCCAACAAATTAATCACTACCAAGAGCCTTGAAGAAGATAAGCTCAACTGGAGCTATACTTCTGGTACAGGCTTTAACTTCGGTTCAACAAAGCTGATTGTCAAGCGTGGCTATAATACGATCATCACAGCAGAGACTACTGAAGGTAATGCAGAAAACGAGAAATATTTCTGGTATACATCTACAGACAAGAAGAATTGGACTCTACAGAACGAGAACAATCCATATAACAATTTCAGCATCTCGCTCACAGACTTCGACCAGTATGTTTATGCAGAATTGGAAGATGGCAGTTCGCAATCGGGAGTGGCAAAGATTGAAGCAAGAAAAGTGAATGCTGTGATGAAGCACAAAGAGAATACAATCTACATTGACATAAATAATAATATTTGGGACAACAACGATAATCTTGATATCAAATATTCGTGGGTAAAGAATGATGATGTAGAAGTAAGCACAGAGCCTACTTTCGACAAGTCATCTCTTGGCTCTACCGACAAGCTGAGCTGTCATGTGATAGTAACAACCAAAGACGGAGTTGAGCTATTAAATAAATGGTTGGTTTATACCAAGAGCGTGGTATATCTATGCCCTGCTGGTGCTACTGGAACAACAGCTGAAGGAAATAAAATATCATACAATCAAGGAGACGACAGCAATGACGGTCAATCTCCAGAGACTGCAGTAAGGACATGGAAGGGCGCATATTCCAAGTTGGAAAAGCAAGGATCATGGGACGACAACACCATCGTGCTGATGGGAACGAGTGACGAGAATGTCACCAATAATACAGATAACGGCTTTAGTTCTACAGGTTATTCATCAGAAGACGCAATTGATAAGTGGAATGAAGCTAAAGCGAAATCGCCATTATTCAAGAATGCGACTATCAGAGGTAGTTGGGGAGATGTAGACTATGCTGGCGAAATAAGAATAAAAGGTGGAAACTTGTGGAATACAGGCTTAACAATCTTTGGAGATACTCGCTTCCAGTATATTACGTTTAGGCGTGCAAACGAAAATTACGACGTCTTGTATTGCAATTACAACAACCTGGAAATGGGCGAAGGCATACAGATGAAAAACTATGATCAGAAATTTGAAGGTGACGGTACTCTTGATGGAGCAACATCTACATCATTCGAAATATTTGGCGGTACACTAAACGATGCCCGTTTTCGTCCACTTTATAAAGATGACAATCTAAAGAAAATGGAAGATTCATATCCACACGGACGTGAAGGTTTCAAGATTAAAATCAAGTCAGGTCATTACTCTACAATCTGTGTAGGCGATCGACAAATAAATGGTCACATGAATGGCATTATGGGCAGTCCAAATATGCCTATAAAGTGTACCATAGATATAGATATAGACAGAGAGTACAATGATACTCATAAATCAGAAAATGGTAATATGACTCCTACTCTTGATGTTGCCGTAATTCTTGCAGGCAACCATGAGGGTGCTATGGTTGGTGATGTAGACATCGTGATTAAGAGTGGAAAGATAGGTCGCGTTGTTAATGGTACTCTCGGTAACAGACGTGAAGTAGATGGATATGATAATGGATATAATAATGTTCCTTTCAACACATTCATGGGACGTGCCAACATTCTTATAGACCCAGCACTGTCAGAAAATAACCAAAACGATATAAATAGCAGAGTTGAGATAACAGAGATATATGGTGGTAGCACCGGTCGTGCTTTTGAAGCTAATGAACTCATTGAAAATCCATTCTATGGACAAAGTACAATAACCATAAAGGGTGGAACATTCTTAATTCCTTCAACATGTAACCGAGATATGATTTTCAGTGGCATCTATGGAGCTGGAGCTGGTGGTATGAATGGTGTAGGAGACGATACACACAAAACACCAGATACCAGAATACCATATTGGGAAGACAGTAGCAAAAAGTCTGTAATGAAATTTGGCAACTATGATGCTGCCATAGCTAATCTTTGCATATTTAATTGCTACAACTCTGACACACATACTTATACAGAAATAGATCCAAAACAAACGAGTACTAAAATCGTTATAGAGGGAGGCATATTCGGTTCTGCAGAAAAACCCATTGATGGTATATATGCCGGAGGTAGCGGATATATGAGTTCTGACCTTTGGACTACAAATGGAATACCAAGTAAGGATGGTGGAAACATATACGGAAAGGCAGGAGAAACCGTAGCATCACTTACCATCAATGGTGGAGAATTCTATTGCAAAAACGGCATCTTTGCTGGTGGACGTGGAACTGATTATTTCTATTCTTTAGACCAAAAGGGTGGTAATGCTGATGATTATACAGAACTCGGCAAAATATACGGCAACGTAGAACTGACCATCAATGGCGGTATCTTCCATTGCCCTGTATTCGGTGGTGGATATGGTGTGGCTGATGCCAAACGGCTCAACTCCTCAGACATCAACACCCTCGAAAACATGGCACGCCTCTATGGCTCGTCTACAGTTAAGATTAATGGTGGTACCTTCTTTAAGAATATCTATGGCGGTGGTGACATGGCTGTAGTAGAGCAAGGCACCAACATAGCCATCAGCGACAATGCCGACATCAGAGGGGATGTGTTTGCCGGCGGTAATGGAAGAAAGAAACGATTGGAAAGCAATACAACCATCGCTGACGATACCTGGCATCCAAAACTCGTAGGAAAGGTACTTGGCGGCACCAACCTCAACTTCTACGGCACCTCTGCACAGGCACCATCCATCTATGGCGACATCTATGGCGGTGGAAACAGAGCACAGGTAGAGGGAGATACACATATTAATATATATGCAGCCAACTTCGCAGGAGAAATCTATGGCGGAGGAAAGGGCTTGATTACGAACGACAACGGCAATCTCCTCTATACCTATGCCGACGTAAAGGGTAATACCTTTGTAAAACTGGCTCAAGACCAGGGCGCACAGACAGAAGGAGAAAGCGGAAAGAAGCAGGACAACTTCTCCATCAATGTGATATGGGACAAGAAATGGAACGGAACAAAGTGGATCTACTGGAATGACAACAAGAGCGAGTTCTTCAATGACGGTCAGTTCGTCTGCCCTCATAATATCTATGGTGGCGGTAACCAAGCCTGCAAAGTAACAGGAAAGGCTACCCTTACCATCCTGAAAGGTATGACCCCATTCGGACTCCTGAAAACAGCAGAATGGAAGAAAGCATACGACGACAGCGAGCATCCTCACTTTGCTGTATTCGGCGGTGGCTATGGTATCAATACAACCGTGGACAGCACCGACGTTACCGTGAACGTGAATGGCGACTACGGAATCTACAATACTGAGATAGAGGATATTTCTGTCTTCGACAACTCAAAGGGTATTCCTAACTTCACCATCCTGAGTGCTCTGGGCGGTGGATATGCTGGAAAAGTTAACAAGAGTACAAAGGTAACCATTGATGGCAAGACCTTCCTGCACCGTGTATATGGCGGTGGCTTCGGTGACCCATTCTCTACAGAGAATAACAAAACGGGTCAGATTGGCGGCAACACCGAGGTATATATCCAGGGAGCCAAAATCTACGGTGACGTATTTGGTGGCGGTGCCGGTGTAGCACCTAAGTATATCAACGGCACTTACACCTACTTTACCGATGTAGCAAAGGTATTAGGAACCACCAAGGTAGAGATATCGGGTGACGCCAAAATATATGGCAATGTATATGGTGGCGGTGACATCGCCAACATCAGATCATACATCAACCTGACAGGAGCAGACAAGGAAGCCTATTACAAAACGAAGCCAAAGAGCGAATCAAAGCTCGACCAGACTACAGGCAAGTTCCTTAGCTATGAGGCAAAGGACTATACCACCTTCGTCAATATCACCGGTGGCGACATCTTCGGAGAAGTATTTGGCGGTGGAAAGGGTCTCAAGAAAGCTGAAGCTCCTGAATATTATAAAGTGGGAAGAATCAACGGCAACACTCTGGTACACGTGGTGAACACGAATGCCACCTCCCTTGCCGACACCGACAGCCAGGGCAACATCGTGCCATTCATCTGGAGTAATATCTATGGCGGATGTGCCTTCGGTACCGTAAATGGAAGTACCCTGGTACATATCGAGGGCGGCAAACTGGGCCACAACATTTACGGCGGTGGATACGGAAATATCAAGATAGACCTCACCGGCAATGAAACCGAAGAGGAAGAGGAGGAAATTACCCGTAACACAGTACTGGGAAAAGTGGATAAAAACAAGGAGGGAACCTACGCCAACATCCTGGGTAACACCAAGGTACAGATAGACGGTGGAACCTGGATATGGAACCGCAAGGCAGACATCAACGGCAACATCACCACCTGGCTGGCAGTTCAAAATAACGAAAAGATCTGCGAGAACATTGATGAGTTCAAGGAGATAACCGCTGCCATCCTGAAAGCCAAGACTGCCAATGAGATTCCCAACGAAAAGGCAAAGGATGCCATCAATCGCATCATCAGTGATGAGAATACCCAACAGTTCTATGCATTTACCAAGGGAACGATGAACTCCGGTTCCTTTAAGCGAGACCATAATATCTATGGCGGTGGAAACCGTGCCTGCTATGTGGGATTCGGACAGGACGGAAACTCTACCATTGGCAACGGTACTTCTGACAGTAACGGTCTGAGTGAGGTAATTATCAACCACTCTCCTCTTGCCGACGTCATCACCAAGGATGGCAACCAGATCAGCGTGTTCGATGAAACCTCGCTTGCCGGCTTATGCTGGTATATCAGCTGCAAGAACACAAACGACCCGGAATTCTCCATATTCGGAGCCGGCTTCGGTGCCAACACCAAGGTGGTAAAGACCGAAGTATGTGTGCAGCCTGGTAACAAGATGGATGACGATGGCGTCATCACCGTCAACGGCATCAAATACCGCTATCTCAACCAGAATGCAGACCTCAAGACATACGTTGACTTCGAGAAGCAGATATACAATGACTTCCTGAAGGTTTCAAAGGATGACAAGAAGCTCTATTTCGGTAGTGTGACGGGCAGCAATCCGGGTGATGCCGACTTCGACCCGATGACCTTCAAGCGCTATCATGCCAGCCGCTGGGCCTGGACCCTCGGTTTGCCAGGCTTCACCTTCCAGGCTATCCACGGTGGTGGTTTCTCAGGATATGTAACAGACAGTACCTACGTAGAAACCGACTGTCAGCCTTTCTGCGAGAACATCTTTGGTGCCGGTGTTGGTGCCATGCCTATCGGTAATATCACTGCAAACCAGGGAGAAAGCTATGACTTCGGAAAGGTAGGTACCCTGTCGAGAGTATTCATCAAATCAGGCTATGTAGCACAGAATGTATATGGCGGTGGTGCCGGTATCGAATCAATCTATGACAAGAACAAGAATACATGGATTGACTTCCCGAATATGGCACGCGTCCCTAAAACGGAAGTTTACGTCTATGGTAGAAACATCAAATATAGGTACAACCTCGGCTTGATAGCCCGTACCATGATATTGGGCAGCGTATATGGCGGTGGCGATGTTGCCAACGTGGGAAATGAGAAAGCAAAGGAAGCACCGGATGTCTTTAACTTTGAACACCACCAGGTACCAGCCAGATACACTTCGCTCGTCAACATCCGTGGCGGCGTTGTTTTCTCTCAGGTTTTTGCAGGAGGTAGAGGACGCCTAAAGTCTGAATGCAACGACTATAAGAAGCTGGGTGGCATCTACGGCAATACCAGTCTGGTCATCGACCGTCCAAACATCACCTATCCATACTTCGACGAAAAAACGAAAGAGTATATCAAGCCATGGAGCCCCGATGCCATGAAGCATCCAGACAATGACAAGAACAAGGATATCATGCCAGCATTCCTGGAGAGAATCTACGGCGGATGCGAAAACGGTACGGTATATGGCAATACCTTCATGAGCATCTCCGACGGACAGATAGGCCATGGTATCTATGGCGGCGGTTGGGGTAACTGCGACACCGTGAACGGAACCGACACCCTGACCGTGACTTCGGCAGACGTAACCGGCAATACCAATATCATGATCAATGGTGGACAGGCACTGCTCTCCTCTTACTGGAATCCGGAAACCCGTTCATGGCGACCAGCCAGCATCATTGACGGTATCACCTACTCACCACAATACGACCACGAGGCACTGAAGTTCAAGGTAAACCACAACATCTATGCCGGTGGAAACGTAGCATGCGTGGTAGGCAAAGATGCCTATCTCACCATGGAAAAGGGATTGCTGCATGATAGTACCCAGGTGGCATATGGAGTGAATAAGAAATTCTTCGAAACCATGGCATGGAAGGAGATATATAATAAGGTGGGATCCCCTCACTTCTGCGTATTCGGTGGCGGCTATGGAGAACATACCGTCATTCAGGGTGATACCCATGTGAAAATCAACATGGAAGAAAATAACAACAGAGGTCACGTAGACGATATCAAGAAGGGCGAAGAATACAAGCACTTCTTGAGCGGTTTTTCCGTGATGGACATCGTGGGTGGTGGCTACTCCGGCAAGGTGGTGGGCAATACCCACGTAGAAGGATCCGGTGGTATCTTCTGTCGCCGAGTCTTTGGTGGCGGATTCTACAACTCTGTAAAGTCTACCACCGTCAATATCAAGGCTATTGACTGCCATGACATCTTCGGTGGCGGTATGATGGGTGATGTCATCGATAGTACCGCAGTAAATATCGGAAATCCTTCAGCCCAAAATAGCAACAAAGCCATCTTCATCCATGGCAATGTTTACGGCGGAAACGATGTTTCGGGATATGTTAACGTAAGCGTTAAGGATGGTGATTTTACTGACAACAACGGCTCCGGTACACATATTAATATATATGGCGGTAAGATTTACGGTAACGTGTATGGTGCCGGAAACGGTAACTACCTGTATGCACTCGACAAGAACCAGAACCAGAAGGTGACGGTGAACGAGTATTACCCTATGAACCCGGAGGATCCAAACTCAGAGACCGTTCCTCTGGTATATACCGTACCGATGAGAGAATTCATGCCTTCCTACAAGGGGGCAAGCGATGCGGCTAAGATTGTGAACATCAATTCATGGCGACCACTCACCAACAAGGTGAACATCGAAATCAAGGGTAACTCTACATCTGAAAAGGTGAATATCGCCGGTGACGTTTATGGAGGAGGAAACTCTGCCACCGTACAGAAGGTGAAGGACAAGGATAACAAGGCTGTAGAAAAGGTGGGAAACATCAATATCAACATTGGAAGTCATGTGAACATCGGACGTGTCTTCATGGGTTGCAACGGAGATGAACTCTTCGCCAAATCAGAGGACAATGACTTCATGAACAAGTTCCAGAAACTCAATGGAAACGTGGAGGACTATACACAGGAACTGAACCTTGCCGATACCATCGACTGGTTCAATCCTTCGAACAAGGATATCGGTACCCTCTATCTCCCTACCAAGCTGGAAGACCGACCAACCGTATATCCTCACCTCATCGACCTGTATTTCCAGCCAGTGGAAACAGATATCCAGGGTGAACTGCGATGGAACGGAACCCAGACGGGTGAAGGACTGGAAGACTGTACCATCAAGACTTTCTGCTGCGGAGGAAACCGTGGCAACATGAATATTTATCCAAATGCAAGGGGCAATGTAATCAATTATATCTTCCCGGAGGGACTCACCATCACCGACAAGATTGTGGGTGGCTGCAACAATGCCAACTACAACTATAAAGGACTGGTGAACCATGAGGGTGGCTATCTACTGGGACGTGCCTACTCTACCGATCCTTTCATCCAACTCACCATCAAGAACAAGTTCCAGCCAGAGGAGAAGAACGATGCCTATGTGGGAGGAAACGTATTCGGCGGCTGCTACAAGACGGGAACCGTGAGAGGCGACGTTACCATCGATCTCCGGAGCGATATGCTTGCCGGTAAGGATAAGAAGAAACTGGAAAATTCGAACGATTCTCTGGCTACCAAACCGGAATACTCCAGCCTCAACATCTATGGTGCCGGATATGGTATGGAGAGTTATGTTTACGGCAATACCCACATCATCATGGGTAAGGATATGAAATGTTCTGAACATAAGACAGAAGGTGGTAAGTTCCTTCCTTGCGGTGTAAACGGAGCTACAGGTGTATCAGCCAACTTCATCTATGGTGGCGGTCAGCAGGGTAATGTCATCGGACTTACCGATGTGGATATCCTCAATGGTCACGTCTTCCGTTCGGTAACAGGCGGTTCCTATTCTGGCTATGTATATGGTTCTACCCAGGTAAAGGTGGGCTACCCTACCTACTATCAGGTAAAAGACGGGCATTCCGGCATCTATCTGCTGGACCGTACCGACAAGAACAACCTGTATATTGACCATGAGAATAAGGATAAGGACGGAAAGATACTGCCAAACCTTGCCTCAGAAACCATCAAGCAGAGCATCAGACTCATCAGTGGTGACAAGGTTTCGCAGGCTGTTTATGCTTCCATCATCGGCAAGCAGGGAGTTACGAACTTCGTGAAGGAGAATGACTTCACCACTATCATTACAGCCCCGGCTTCACCACTTATTACATGGAACGACATCAATATCAAGATTGGAGAAGCTATCTATGGTGGCGGTTACTCCGTGGCACAGGGTACTTCTGTCATGGCAAACGACTCTACCGTTCTGAAATTTACTCGTCAATACAATATAGACAAGGCTTTCACGGAAAGACAGGAAAAACTGTCTGATCTGCCTAATGGTACCACAACAGGATTCGGCGGTAACACCACCATCCTGGTTGCCGACAATTCTGCAACCGACTCTGACCGTGACCATATCATCATCTCCCATCAGAAAATGCAGTCGGTCGTATTACCAACAGGTACCGACCTCTTCGGCTACTATTACATGGACAAAGACGGCAACTACCGTTACATCTCTCTCCAGGACAACTATTTCTATGGAGACGGATATAAGAAGCCGGAACATCAGTCGGAGACCGACACGAATATATATGCCTACGACAGTGAAGGTGGCATCTTCGGAGACGGACACCAGTCGTATGCAGCCGGCTTCCGCAGTGCCGACCTGACGGGTTACGGCTTTGCAGGAACCAATATCAACAATCCGAAGATCATCAATACCTTCCAGCGTATGGACATCCTGCGACTGGAGGATAACTGCTTCAACGTACTTGGAGCACGCGACTATGCCACCAACCAAACCACCAAGACTCCTTATTCGATAGCACGAGTGGGTGAAATCCAGATGTTTGCCAAGAATATAACCTTGACCGACAACAAGTTGCAGGACAAATCCACAAAGCGTGCACGCAACTATATGGGTCTTGCCAACAACATCCACTACGTGGGAGCAGTAAAATCGAATGTTCCTTTCGACGATGCCGATAAAGAACCATGGCGCAACAATACCGGTATGGTACCTGCTGATGGCGACTTCAAGGGCAAGTCATATATGGAGGTAAAACAGAATTACATCGACAAACACGACCAGAACTTCCAGAAGCGCAATGACGGTACGGCAAAGAACATGATAGGTATCGCCTCAGGCTATGCCCTCAAGATTCAGAACGTACAGGAGTTATACGATGACAGCAAGAAGAATGTCATCGACAGTATTTTCTACGGTCCTATCTACGGCGTAGTGGAGATGAACCTCATCGACGTTCGTGAAGACGAAGGTGGCGGCTATGTATATGCCGACAATGTGCATAAACGGGCAACGACAGAGGGAGAAAGCGGACACAAGGTAGACTTCCTGGAAACCACCGGAAACTTCGTCTTCCCATACGATGCCAAGCAGAACCGCTTCGTTGTTGACGACTGCTTTCCTACCGGATTCTATGGTATGGATGATGAAGGAAAAGCAAATCCGGATGACAATATTGATGTTCACTATTGGTATGTAACAGGTTTCAACTACTATTACAATGCCCACATCACTGGCTATACCTACAAGGACAAGATGACCTTCTTCAGTGACAACAAGGACGGTCTCACCGTGCTCTCAGGACTGAAGCCAAACCAGCCTGTAACCATTCAGAGCTGGAAGATGCGCAGCGGACATCCTGAAGATAAGACTAAATACAGCTGCGACCTGGAAGAGCGCAACTATCGGCCAGCCGGTACAGAAGGCAACGTGGATATGGACAATCAGGACGTATCCGGCAAATACAAGCTCAGCATCGGGGCCTCTTCTTCAGAGGAATATGATGGCAAAGGATTCGCTGCTGTATTGCCGATGAACGGAGTATTCAAAGAAGAGAACTATCAGAAACGTCAGCTCCCTTCTGCGCTGACAGATGGCGATGCCAAAATTTCATTCCAGCTGACAGACTCTGTCAACAATACGACAACCGACTATTTCAAGAAGCATCTCTCTGAAAAATGTCTTGCCACCGTTGTACTGAAGGGACATGCATACGAAGAATATACAGATGAGACCAACAACAAGCCTATCATCAGTAAGGTGGCCTCATCCGACTTCTTCATCCAAGATGGCAATGATTACAAACAGGTAGCAACAGGAACCAAGCTATCTGCCGGCACTGTTTATTATATCAAGAACGGCATTGCTGGAGAATACACCAAGATATACCCTGATAGAATCTATATAAAGGATGCCAACAACAAAGATGGCTATGCTCCTGTCAACATCACAGACGTAAAAGCAGGATCATCCAACTACTACTGTGAGGTAGAACGAATCTACACTTACACCATCTATCTCACTATAGAATATGTGCAGGGTCCTAACATCAACGGTAAGATAACTGTTGACAACTGCGCCTTGCCGGGAGAGATGGTCAGACTCAGGAAAAACCAGATTTCCATTGAGGCAGACGAATCGTTCTCTGCCAACGGATACTACTGGCGCATAGGAAAGCGCAAGCAAAACGAAAAGGGAAACTGGGTATTTGAAGACGCTACCGAATGGGACATCAACAAAAAGGCTACAGGCTACGACACCTACAAGCAGGGAAGCAGCGAAGCACAAGGACTCTTCAAGGACTGCGTATATGACAAGACCAATGACTATCTGGATATTCCAGCCTACTACTTCATGAACGGATATGGCGTACAGCTGGGTATCACCATGAATGGTCTGAATAAGATCTTTACGGTGGATATGGCAGACGACAGCCAGTTTACCGTACACAACTACCACCGCATGAATCCTCATCAGAAGGGTGTGAACCTGCATCTTTCGGAGGCTATCCAGCGTACCAAGGAAGACAAGACGTTTGCCGAACCTCGCATTTATATCTCTGATGCCAGCGACCTGAAGGCATTCATCAACTTCGTGGATACCATCGGAACCGGTACGGGAAGCAAGGTGGAACGATATGGAAAGAATGCCCAATTCATCCTGCAGAACGACATCACCGTGACCAGCGACTTCGATGGAAGCAATGCTATTTTTGCCGGCACTCTTCATGGCAACGGACATGTCATCAAGGGTCTGGCTCAAGGCAAATCATTCCTCAAAGAGAACCAGGGCAACATCTATAACCTCGGTATGGAAAGCGGCAATATCGCTGCCGAGGGCTGCAAGAATGGGGGTGCCTACCACTGCTGCTTCGAATATAACAAGGGCATACAGCCTATCGTCTATCACATGGACGGCAAGGCTGATACCCATTATAAGGCAGACGACTTCAGATACGGCAAGGTTGGCTACGACCTCAACGAATACTATCTGCGTGCCCGCTACAGCAACAACATGGAAACAGAAGCAGACAAGGCGGCATTGAAGTACGTCTACGATTACTATGCCAACGGCGACTATCAGTATGCCCACCGCACAGATGCCATCACCGGCAACAACACGGGTATCACCTATCTGAGAAAAGGTACAGACAGTGACCAGCCTAACTACGGCAGCAACGAAACCCGCCACGACCAGAGTCACGCTATCGATGCGGCTCGAAAGGCATCGCAGGGTACAGCATCCGCAGTCAGCTACGTTCCACTGTTCGACGGAAACCAGGCAGACGGAAGTCAGCCGATGAACGACTTCATCTTCTGGGGACAGTCATTGCAGAAGGTTCCAGACCTCTGTCCTTCCCAGATAGCTTCCCATCAGAACAGCTATATGAGAAACCGCATATATCGTACTGCCGGCTACTATGGCGACACGAAGCTCGATGTATTCCACTATAATGCCAGCAACAATGCCAACAGCCTCATGAGTACCTACGTACACCAGACGACAACAACGGCTATCGACTTCACCTGCCTGAACGACAAGGGGGCAGCCATGGGATTCAAACAAGCGGCAGACATCAACCAGAACGGCATCTTCTACCCACCGGTAGATGACAATGCCAAGATATTCAGCGACCTAAGCATCCAGCAGGGAGTAAGCCAGAACCTCCTGGTATATACTGCTGCCAATGGCAACGACATCGACAACAATACAGAGGCTTACGACATCGCAGACAATGCACTCGGCTACAAGGAGAACACGAGTGAGACTACCATCTACGGACATCATATTTTCAAGAATAATGCCGATGATGGCTATACCACCTCTCTCCTCCACCTCGTAGAACGCACCCCTGAGGATAAGAACAGCGAGGGAGACAAGTGTGAGAACAACGACTTCTGTGCCCCTATCCCATTCACGGTAACCAACCATGCCTGGTATGTTCGCAAGCCGATGTACTATGCTGAGGATGCTACCGGAGCCTGGGAAGGTATCTGCCTGCCATTCACCGCACAAAAGGTAATGGCATCGCTCAATGGTGAGATCACCCATTTCTATGGTGATAAATACCTGCATCATGAATACTGGCTGCGCGGTTTGACAGAGGTGAACACGACAAACAATACAGCCACCTTCCAGCGTCCGGGTACAACAGCAGGACTCTTCCAGGCTGAGGGAGCAGAAAGTAAGGATTACACCTTTAATAATAACTTCTTTGTAACAACCTACGGAGAACATTTCTATAACAAGGATGCTAATCCATACTACAGCAACCAGCAGGAGTATAAGAACTATCAGTTGCTGACCAAGGGAATCCCATATCTGGTCCGTTTCCCTGGTTACCATTATTACGAGTTCGACCTTTCAAGTAAGTTCTATAACAACATCTTGAATACAAACGAGTCTTCGCAAACCGTTACCTTCCATGCCTTCGGTAATGAGAACGAAACCGAGCCGGCAGATAAGGCGATCGTGATTCCTATCACCCAGGCTATAACAACCCAGCACAACGGTTATTATCATGTAGGTAGCTTTGCTGCCACCAAGGTAGCCAACGGAACCATCTATGGTATGAACGCCGTGGGTACTGCATTTGATGATGCGTCTACCCTCCAAACCGTAATGCCATTCCGCACCTATATGACAACATTGATGACAAATGCCAGAACCCGTTCTACTGATGCTCCATCCGTGATTCGCATTGCCGAAACCACGGGTATCGAGAAGATAGAATCTGACGTGAATGGTAACGATGATACACCAGCCGGCGAATCACTCTTCATCCGCCCTATCGGAGCTCATCGTGTACGCATAGAGAGCACCTACTCCACCCAGTTGCAGGTATTCTCAACCACCGGTCAGCTTTATCGCATCTTGGATGTACGTCCTGGCACCGCCACCTACAGTGGTTTCCCTGACGGCATCTACATCTTCGGAAACAGAAAAATCATGGTAAAATAACAGAAAGATATGAATAGAAAGAATAAGATATCAACCGGCAACTTCAAGAATGCCATCAGCATCAAACCGGACGATATGCTCAACGTCCGCTCCTTTACCATCCCTACCAACTATACCCTCTTCAAGAGCATTGATGATAAAGGAAATGCTGTTGAGCAATATTATACCCTCAAATACTGGACACTAGAAAACGACACAACCAAATACGAACTCGGCAATACCTATTCTCCCCTATTCCATTGGGAACCCGTTCGCTTGCCGCCTGCTCACCTGCTCCAGGTTCCGACGACTGTATCCTCACAGATACTACCGGCTATAATATCCGCAACGTAATGGGTGGTACGGATGCCCTCGAACCTCAAATTCTCTGCCGGCAGATTGATGCAGAATCGGGATTACTATCGAAAAATGACGAAGAGTTGGAGGATAAGGAAAAGGTAGATACGGAAAACCATATCATCTGGAAAAGATGGTAAATCAGAGCAACCAGAATAATCTGGCATTGGGCAAGCATTCCATCTGCTTCGCCATTGCTTCTGGCGCGACTTCCATCACCTCTCCTACCCTGCATAAGAAGGATGAGAAAGAGATTATCTATAATCTCAATGGCCAGCAAGTAGATAAGACCTCAGCCAGAGGCGGCATCTTCATCTCCCGCCAGAAAGGTAAGTTCTATAAAGCTCCCGGCTCTTCCGGAGGAAGGAGATAGTTCTGCTGGCGAATTCAGATGTTTGAATAAGCAGAAGGAGATGATTGAATAAGCGTATTCAGATGTTTGAATAAGCAGAAGGAGATGATTGAATAAGCGAAAGGAGACGTTTCTTTGGGTTCAAAGAGACGTCTCTTTTAGTTTTAGGAGACTGCTTCTCGAGTTGAAGGAGACTGCTTCTCGAAGGTTGCCACTAGGCTCAGCAGACCTGCTGAGCCTAGTCAGCAGCTCTGCCGACTGCAGTCAGCAGGTCTGCCGAGCCTAGTGACAACACCTTTTAATCGTACAACTACAACCCTTATAGTCGTACAACCATACACCCTATAGTCGTACAACCATACACCTTATAGTCGTACAACCATACACCCTATAGTCGTACAACCATAAACCCTTTAGTTGTACAACCATAAAACGCAACCCCGCCAGGCGTTCCTCCTTTGACGCCTAACGGGGTTGCGCTTTTTACCTTTATGATAAGGACTTGGGGGACTAGCGATGGAATCGCTAGGAACGGGGGGGCGAAAGGGGGTTAAGGTTCTTTTTACCTTTTTACCCTTTTACCTTTTTACTTTTAACCCTCCTTTTCAGCAAACAGGCCGAAGAGCTCAGCATCTATCAGGTCAGTAACCTTTCGGAAATCTTCCGGATTCTCTCCGAACTCCAGATTATCTCCATCGATGATGATGAGGCGACCTTTATAATCCTTGATCCAATCCTCATAACGCTTGTTCAAACCCTGGAGGTAATCGATGCGGATGCTCTTCTCGAAATCACGACCACGCTTCTCGATATGCTTCACGAGCGTAGGAATGCTGCTCTTGATATATATCATCAGGTCTGGGAGTTTCACCAGACTGATCATCAGATCGAAGAGATCGGTATAGTTTTTGAAATCCCTGTCGCTCATCATACCGATATCATGAAGATTAGGCGCAAAGATACGCGCATCCTCGAAGATGGTTCTATCCTGTACGATGGTCTGCTCTGAACGTGAAATCTCCACAACATCATGGAATCGCTTGTTCAGAAAGTAAATCTGAAGATTAAACGACCAACGTTCCATATCCTTGTAATAATCAGCCAGATATGGATTATTATCTACCGGCTCGAAATTAGCTTTCCAGCCATATCTCTTGGCAAGCATCTTGGTTAATGTTGTCTTGCCGCTACCTATATTTCCTGCTATTGCTATATGCATTTTTTTACCTTTTTACTTTTTTACCTTTAAGAGAACAGCCCGAAGAGCTTGGCATCTATCTTATCTACGATTTCACCAAACTGCTTGGGATTGTGCTCGAAATCGAGATTATCAACTTCTACGATGAGCACCTTGCCCTTATACTTATTCATGATGAAATCTTCGTAAAGATTGTTAATACCTTCCAGATAATCCAGAGGCATCTTCTGCTCATAATCACGACCGCGCTTCTGGATATTCTTCACGAGGTGAGGAACTGAAGAACGGAGATATATCATCAGTTCAGGCATCTCTACCACTTCCATCATCGACTCGAAAAGCTCCATATAAGTATCGTAGTCGCGCTGGTCCATGTTGCCCATCTTCCGGTTGTTGGCCGCAAAGACATAGACACCTTCAAAGATGGTGCGGTCCTGGATGACCGTCTCTTTACTGTGCTGGATCTCTAACAGATTCTTGAATCGCTGCTTCAGATAGAATACCTCCATATTGAGTGCCCATCGCGAGATATCCTTGTAATAGTCATCGATATAGGGGTTTTCAGCCACGGGCTCCAAGTACTGTTTCCATCCATAATGTTTAGAAAGCATCTTGGTGAGTGTTGTCTTGCCACTACCGATATTTCCTGCTATTGCTATATACATTTATTAATACGAATAATTTACAATTTATAATGAATAATGGGGCTGGTGCCGCATTGGCTGCAAAAGTACAATAAAAAATCGGGATAAACAAAAAAATCCAAGCAAATATATGATTTGCTTGGATTTTTGTATTCTATTCCTGCCTTGCAGGGAATCTGTATGTTAATAGTCACGTTCGATGAGTTCGAGACACATACGGGAGTTGTGGTAAGGACATTTCCAGAAACCCGCCTTATCATCCTCCTTGTTCACCATACCATTTTCCAGGATAGCCCAGTGCCACTCACCGTTCTTGTTATCCAGCAGATTCTTGGCTACATAGTTCCAGCAGGCGATGGCAGTCTGGAGATGTTCTTCGGTACGGAAATACTGATAGAGGTCGATATGTCCGATGATGTTCTCGCACTGCACCCACCACTGGCGCTGGAGATCATACTTATCTCCATCTTTCCAATGCTCATAAACCATACTGCCATCCGGACGTAAGCCTTCATCTGCAGCATCGGCTATACGACGGATGATGCGCTCTATCTTATACAGCAATATCTTATCGTCCAAAACCAGCGCGGTTTCGTGGAGCAGCCAGGACGCCTCAATATCATGACCATAGCTCTCGATGTTGCGCTTGCCCTCCCACTCGTCATTGAAGAAGAGGTCGAGATGATAAGTCTCCTTGTTCAGAAGCTTATCGGTGAAGATATCGAGCAGATTGCGGATGCTCTTCTCCAGTTCCGGAGTCTTCCATACACGATAAAGATTGGTATATGGCTCGATGATATGCAGATGGGTATTCATCGTACGGGAACCATTCTCATCCTTATCAGAGAGACGCATGTCTGCAATCGGATTCCACTCACGGGTCAAAGCCTCGATATATCCGTTGTTCTTGGCATCAAAGGCATGCTTCTCTATGTCATGATACAGGGAGATGGCGATATCCAATGCCTCCTTGTCGCCTGTTGCACGGGCATACTCCGAGAAACCATAGATGGCAAAGCC
>ERZ1034980.696-NODE-696-length-22615-cov-18.647473_pt1 | contig 22615 bp, 20 predicted proteins | sample MGYA00520622_ERZ1034980 | MGnify/ENA primary metagenome ERZ1034980 (study PRJEB33766, sample SAMN09781791) | gut metagenome | biome: gut microbiome | host: Homo sapiens | place: Madagascar | study: EMG produced TPA metagenomics assembly of the PRJNA485056 data...
TATATTTTTACCTTCCTTAACATCATTTTCAAATTTATCAATTGCTTCATCAGTTAATTTTGTTTTCCTTGATAATTCATATTCATAATAACCGCTTTGACTTGCGACTATTAAAAACAAAAATACAAGTATCAAAATTATAAAAATAAATTTAAATATATTATTACTTTTCAAATGAATCACCTATATAGTTTGATATTATTTCACCAAGGGCAATTACTGTGTTATACACCTCATCAATTGTATTTTTATTTCCACCAAACTCTATTAATATACAATTACTAGAAAAATCTTGATTATACACGCCATTAACTCCCTTCCCCTTTTTCTTATATATACCCCTTGATAAACCAGGATATTTCTTTTCTACTTCATTATTAATTGCTTCAGTAACCTTAAGGTTTTCTTTATAGTTTTTATTTTCTAGTCCTATTAAAAACATTACTCTAGCATATTTTTTATCATTAATAGTTTTAGTTGTAATACTATATTTTACTGAATCTCTATGTACATCTATATAAAACTTTAATGAAGGATATTTCTCCTTTGCTTTTTCTAAAAAAGTTTTTGTAACTTTATAACTTGAAGCATACTTCCATTTGTTTTTATTTAGTACTTCACTTACACTAGATTCTTCTACTACTGATTTAATTCCATGTTTTAGGAGTTGTTCTTCTAACATATAACTTGTTGTTAAAACTGTTGGAGTAATATTATATGGTTCATTTTTTTCTACTGTGTATTCTTCCTTTTGATGAGTATTATAAATATATACAATTGGCTCTTTCGTATCTTTAGTATTCTTTATTACTTCTACTTCTTTTGGTATTGTAGGCTTAGCCTTATTAAATGCAATTTTTTTATATTCATAGTTAATTATGTCATAAAACTTAATGTTATTCCTATTAACATCTTTAGTTGGAGTCTTTATATAATTAAAATCATTAGAAACATAATCAATAAATGTATTATTATTAAAATTAAATCCAAAAAATTTAAGAGTATTATATGCTCCTACTATTATCAAAACAAATATAAATATAATAAAAATATCTCTTAATCTCTTCATATCATCACTCTACTTAAGTATAAACGATATATAGATATTTTTTTGTCAAAAAAAAGACTACTTTTGTTTTTTAGTAGCCTTCCTAGTTTTTTTATCTTCTGTCTCATTAGAAGTTATATTATTCTCAGTTTTTGTAGTCTTTATAGAAAGAATTAATACTGCGATTCCAAACATTACTATTCCACCTAGGCAAATATAGTACTTTAGATATTCCTGTTGCCTTTCTATTAATTCATCTTTTATCTTAAAACTATTTAGTACATTTTTTATCTCTTCACTATCTAGTGAATCTTCATTAGAAGATGATACAGTAACATAATAAATAAAGTTCTTAGATGATGTAATATATTGTCTTTGATATACAATACTATCTTTTTCATCACTTATTTTATAACTTGATTTTAAATCTATTTTTATTGCTTTATATGATGATATTTTATCTAATGTGACTGAGTAATTACTTAAGTTAATTGCTTCATCCAATGAGCCAAAATTCTTTTCCAACTCTTTTACATATTTATTTTTATCTAAATCTGTTTTTTCAAATGATGATATATCTAAATTATTTGTATTATCCTCTGTATATATTAAAATATTTGCGGATACTTTCTCATCTTCACTTTGCCAATAATCATTATTTTCTGATTTTTTAAAATTGTTTGGTATATCTATTCCATATGTAGTAGTATCATATGCATAAACTGGTGAAATACTAAGAACTAACATAAGAATTAAATATATTGTCTTTTTCATAACCTCACCTTTAATTATCCAATTTTACTGATTAATTTATTGTATTCATTTACTTGTTCATCTGTATTAAAAACTATTTGTTCATTCTCAATAGTCCAAGATGACTTATTTTTTACTAAGAAATTTAATACTTCTTCATATACATTTAAAATATCAGTTATTTGAGTTATCTCTTTATTTATATTTGCCTCTTCCCTATCTACAGTACCAATTAAATCATTTTTATATAAGTCTATATAATAACTATCAACTTTTTTTCTATTTATATAACTAATTATTTTATCATCAGTTAATAATTCATTATATTTCTTTGTAGCTTCTATTAAACTTGTTTTTGTAGATGCAACATAAGATTTAGATTTAGCAAAATTAGGTCCATCAGCCTTGTAATTACTTGCGGTTAATATATTAGTAAGTTGATCATCTTCTAATATATTAGTTATTGTTTTAATCTCGCTTATTACATCTTTTAAATACTCTTTTGCAGCTTCTTCAGTTTTAGCACAATCACCTTTTGTAACAGTTCTATTAAGTCTTTTATCAATTTCTGTATAATCAATATTTTCCTTACTCATTAAAGTTGTAATATCATTTATTTCTGTTTGTAACTTTTCCTCTTGCTTTATATCAGAAATTATAAAATATACAAATACTGCAACCGCTAAAAAGACTACTACTCCAACTGCAATCAACACTCCTATTAATGTTTTATTCTTTTTCATAAACTCCTCCTCTTAACAATAATAATTCTATCACATAGATACTTTTTTTAAAAGATTAAATTTATTAAAGATTAGTTATGCCTTGATGAAGAGCCTTATTTATTCCATTTGATAGTATTCTACTTAATTTTTCTATTAAAAAGTCAACCTCTTTAGGAGTAACCATCATATTATAACCAATAGGAGTTAAAACTTCAAAAATAAGTTGTCTCATTTCCTCATCTGATAGTCCTCCTATTTCACCTAATAGTCTTTTTTTGTCTTCATTAGTTAGTGAAGTATTAGGCTCTTTTAAATAATTAATTGCAGTAACAGGCCTTAACTTATTTTTAACATTATTAATATTTTTCTTACTATAACTAAATTTTTTCATTAGATAATTAATTGTATCGCTAACAATTGTAACTGCATCTACAACAGTTGGTATTCCAATCGCAAGTACTGGTATACCTAAAGTATTTATAGATAGTTCACCCCTACTATTACCAACCCCACTCCCAGGAAATATTCCTGAATCCGTTAACTGAATAGTTTTATTTACTCTATCTATTGAACTTGAAGCAAGAGCATCAATTATTATTGTAAAATCCGGCTTTGTTTGTTTAATAATACCAGTTATTGAATCTTTTGTTTCAATTCCAGTAAGTGCTAATACGCTTGGTTTAAAACAAGATACATTTCTATACCCTTCTAATACATCTATTCCATCTATATCAAATAAATGCTTAGTAATAATAATAGAGTCTGCAACTTTTGGTCCAAGAGAATCTGGAGTTGATTGTGCATTACCAAGTCCTATCACAAGAGTCTTTGCATTACTAGTTATATTCATATACTTTAAGAAATTGGTTAATTCTTTGGTAAATACCTTTTCCACTTTATCTTGATTAGTACTATCAGTTACATCCTCAAAAGTAATAGTTATATATTTACCAGGTTTTTTATTACAATATTTGGAATTCTCATCGGAAATTATTATCTCTGTTACACAAATATCATCTATATTTCTTGTCTTTGTATCTATTTTCCCAAGTCTAGAATCATTTAAACTTTCTATTAATAAGTCCGTTCTTACCTCATATTTGCTTAAATCTATTTCATGTGCCATACTATTCACCTATAATTATTATTAACTATTTACAATAAAATACACAAATTATTTGCAATTTTCACAATTATTTGTTAAAATGTATGTAGTCGAAAAAAAGAGAGGTGATAACATGCCAAACATTAAGAGTGCTAAAAAGCGTGTTTTAACAAGTGCAAAAAGAAAAGAAATGAATACAGTTAAGAATTCTAGTATGAAAACTGCAATCAAAAATGTTGAAAAAGAAGCAAAACACGGAAGCAAGGATACAGCAGCTGAAAAGTTAAATGTAGCTATTAAAAGAATCGATAAAGCTTGCGCTAGTGGTTTAATACATAAAAACAAAGCAGCTAGAGAAAAATCAAGACTAACAAAATTAAAAAATAATATGGAGTAATTTGAAAGAATTACTTTTTTTATTGTCTTTTTTTGTTTTACTTGTTAAAATTAATTAAGGTGAAATAATGAAAAAGATATTTACATTTTTGGCTCTTGTAGCCGTTTTAGGATTAACTTTTTATTTTAGAGAAGATATTAGTAAATTTTATGTAGAAAACTTTTCTACTTCTAATAGAGACATTAAACTTACTTATAAAAATGATTACTACAGAGACTTTAATTACAATTATGTTAAAATAACAGATGATTTTAACGCCAAGAGTAAAACTCAATTAATAAATATATACTATACAATTATAAATAGTGGAATTGATAAATTTACTTTTTATTGTTCAAAATCATATGATAACTGTATAAATGATGTTGTTGGACTTGCTAATAACCAGACTATACTATCAAACATAAATAGTTTTGTTCATCCATTTAATAGTTTTAGTAGTATTGAAACAAAGTATGATTCTTTTGGCAGAGTTACACTAAAAATCAATAAAGCATATACACCCGATCAAATAAAAAGTATTAATAATAAAATGAAAGAAATTATCACAAAACAAGTAAAAAATACCAAAGATGAAAGAGAAATAATTAAAATAATACATGATTATATAATCAATAATACAAAATATGATTCTGATAAATCTGATAGAAACATAGAAAAATATAACTCAAATATTGCATATGGTCCCCTACTTCAAGGATATGGATTATGTGGTGGTTATACAGATGCAATGGCAATTTTCTTAGATTATTATGATATACCAAATTATAAAGTAATAAGTGAAAATCATATTTGGAACGCAGTTTATTTAAATAATAAATGGTATCACCTAGATTTAACTTGGGATGATCCAGTAATGAAAGATGGATCAAACACATTAGAATATACCTTTTTCCTAATTACAACAAAAGAATTAGAAGAACAAGCAACAAATCAACATATATTTAACAAATCTGTTTTCAGTGAAGTGGCAAAATAAAGAAGAAAACCATTAAGTTTTAGCTTAATGGTTTTTATTTTTCTTCTTCATTTATTTTATCAATTATATCCTCAATATGTTTTCCATATTCAATAGATTCATCAAATATAAAAGTTAATTCTGGAGTATGTCTCATTTCTACTCTTTTACTTAATTGTCCCCTTATAAATGATTTAGCATGATTTAATGCCTTAATAGTATCAGCCTTTCTAGTCATGTCAAGTACAGTAAAATATACTTTAGCATAACTCAAATCATTAGTTATTTCACAATCTGTAATGGTTACAAATTTTATATCTTCATCTTTAACTTCTTCCATTAAAATACGACTTATTTCTTTAACAAATGTACTTTCTAATCTTTCTATCTTTAAGTTCATAAACATTCCTCCGATGCAATTAGTATATCATGTATAAAGATTATTGTCCATTACACTTTGTAAGTTCCTTTAAACATCTATATCTATAAAGTCATCTATTGTCATTAATCTATCATCTATTTCTTTTAATGACACCTTTTTAGTAGGCTTTTCTTCCTTTAACTCTACATCTTGGACTAAATCCTCTTTTTTAATTAAGGTTACTGCCTTAAATGCATCCAAAACTTGTTCCTTAACTATAGTTGACCCAGTTGAATATCTATCCATAATTGGGAATTCAGAGTTTTTAAACATCTTTATATCACTAGTTTTAATGCCTACATAATCTCTTGAACCTGTTATTAAAGTTTTAACTATTCTATAAGGATTTGTTTTAACTTCTCTTAATATCAATAGTCCCCTTTTAGCACGTGAAGTTTTTTCTAAATCCGTAATCTTTATCCTCTTCGCAGTACCCTTATCAGTAATAACAGTTATATATTCATCTGTATATGCATCAAAATTTGATACTCCAACTACAAAGTCATCTTTTAAATTAATAGATTTAACTCCACTAGTTCTAAGTCCTACTACTGGTATTTCAGATACATCATACCATAAACCATATGATTTATTAGTTGATACAAATATATTATTATACTTGGTAATAAAAGCATCTATTACTTCATCCTCATCTTTTAATTTCATACAATTAATTGGTTTAGTATATCTAAGTGATTTAAAGTCAGATAACTTAGTTCTTTTTACCATACCATTTTTTGTAGAAATAGTTATATCTATATCTTCATCAAAAGATTTAACAGGTACAACTGAGACTATCTGTTCATCTTGATCTAATTTAATAATATTACTTATATGTTTACCTAAATCCTTCCATACACAAACAGGAATTTCATGAACTGGTAAATATAAGAAATTACCTAAACTTGTAAATACTAATAAAGTATCTAATGTATTAAGTTCAAATAAGCCAAGCACATAATCATTATCTTTTAATGCAGCCTCATCTGTTGAAGACGAATAACTTCTTAGTGAAGTCCTTTTTATATAACCATCTTTAGTAAGCATTACTATTACATCTTCTTTTGGAATCATAACAGTTGTATCAACTTTTAAATCAGTTATTTCATCTTTAATATCTGTCTTTCTTGGGGTAGCATACTCCTTCTTTATTTTCCTTAATTCTTCTTTCATTACATTTTTTAATACTTCATCACTATTTAATATTGACTCTAACCCTTCAATTAATATATGTAATTTTTCTAATTCTTCTTGTAATAATTTAACATCAGTATTAGTTAATCTATATAATTGTAATACTATAATAGCTTCTGCCTGTGCCTCGGTAAAACCAAATTCTTTTACTAAGTTAGCCCTTGCATCAGCTTTATTAGAACTGGCTCTTATTACTTTTATTACCTCATCAAGAATAGACAAACACTTAATTAATCCTTCTACTATATGAAGCCTTTCCTTAGCATGTGCCAAATGAAACTTAGTTCTTCTAGTTATAAATTCTTTTTGATGAGCAATATACGCATCTAATATTTCTATTATTCCAAGCTGTTTTGGTCTTCTGTTTACTATTGCGATCATATTAAAATTATATGATATTTGTAAATCAGTATTTTTTAGTAAATAATTTAAAACATTCTCCTTGTTGCAGTCCTTTTTCAAATCTATTACTATTCTTAAGCCCTCTCTATCTGACTCATCTCTTACTTCAACTATTCCATCGATCTTTTTATCAATTCTAATTTCATCTATTTTTCTTACTAAAAGAGCTTTATTTACTTCAAATGGTACTTCAGTAATTACTATAGCAAGCTTACCCTTACCTTCTTCAAATGAAGTTCTTGCCTTTATTACTACTCTACCTCTACCATTTGTATAAGCACTTCTTATTCCATCTATTCCTTCAACTATTCCTCCTGTAGGAAAGTCAGGACCTTTTACTATATCCATAATAGTTTCTAATCTAGAATTAGGAGAATCTATTCTTTTTATAGTTGCATCTATTACTTCACCTAAATTATGTGGTGGAATATTTGTTGCATATCCTGCTGAAATACCAGTAGATCCATTTACTAAAAGGTTTGGAAACTTAGCAGGTAAAACAGTAGGTTCTAGCTCAGTATCATCAAAGTTAGGAGCCATATTTACTGTATCATAATCCAAATCTTTTAATAATTCATTACTTATTTTAGATAGCCTAGCCTCAGTATAACGCATTGCAGCTGGACTATCTCCATCCATAGAACCATTATTACCATGCATATCTATATATGTAGTATTTTGTTTCCACCACTGACTCATTCTTACCATTGCTTCATAAATAGAAGAATCACCATGTGGATGGAAATTACCCATTACCGCACCAACCGTTTTAGCACTTTTTCTATATGGTTTATCATAGGTATTTTTCTCTTTATACATTCCAAAAAGTATTCTTCTTTGAACAGGTTTCAATCCATCTCTTACATCTGGAATTGCACGATCTTGAATAATGTATTTAGAATAGCTACCAAATCTATCACTCATTATTTCTTCAAGTGAATATTTATATATTTTATCCATTACATCTTGCATGAAATCACTTCCTTTTTAGGAACATTATATTCCTTTTCATCAAGTAAATATAAATAAGTATTAACATAAGTTTGATCCACTCTTTTTTTCTTTGTAATTGTCCCTATAATATCTTTAATACAAGAATCATTTAAATATTTATTATAAATCTCCCTATCCATACCATTATTAGGATATTTAGCCTTATATTTATTAAATGAATTCGCAACATCAGACTCACCTACTTTAGTAAGTACATTTTGATATGTAAATATTGCTCTATCTATATCAGTATCAAAAAATATTTTTTCTAAATCATCTACACTTACATTCCCTGAGTCCAACATATAATTTAAGATAATTCCAAATTGACCAAATTCAGTTAATCTATTTTCCAAATCTTTTTCTGTTATCTTGTCTGTTAATAATGCCATATGTTACTCCTTAAATTGTATAGTCATCTTCTAGACTGAATTCTACATTCTCTTCTATCCAAAGTTTTCTTGGTTCAACACTATCCCCCATTAGAACACTTATTCTTTTCTCGGCAAGAGATGCATCTTCCATATTAACTTGTATTAAGCTCCTAGTACCTGGATTCATTGTTGTCTCAGCTAATTGATCAGCATTCATTTCACCAAGTCCTTTGTATCTTTGAACTTCACATTTTCTATTTTTTACTTTTTCTTGCATTTCTTCCATACTATAAGCATATTCAATGTTCTTACCACACGCTATTTTAAATAATGGTGGCATAGCAATATATAATTTACCTGCTTCTATTAATGGCCTCATATATCTATAGAAAAAAGTAAGTAATAAGCACTGAATATGTGCTCCATCGACATCGGCATCGCTCATTATAATAACTTTATCATATTCACAATCATCAATTTCGAAGTTAGAACCATATCCAGCCCCTATTGTATATATAATAGTATTTATTTCTTCATTTTTAAGCATGTCTTCAAGCTTAGATTTTTCTGCGTTGATTACTTTACCACGTAAAGGAAGTATTGCTTGAAATTTTCTATCTCTTCCCTGTTTTGCAGATCCACCCGCAGAATCTCCCTCGACCAAAAATAACTCATTTTTATTTTTATTTTTTGTTTGAGCAGGTGTTAATTTACCTGATAATGCTCTTTCCTTAGGGTTTTTAGTTTTACCCTTACGTGCTTCTTCTCTTGCACGTCTTGCTGCTTCTCTTGCAGTTTTACTTCTTAAAGATTTTTCTATTATATCAGTAGCAACTTTTTTATTTTCCTCTAAAAAGTATTGAAGCTTTTCTGTAACAATAGACTCTACTACAGTTCTTGCTTGAGGAGTACCAAGTTTACCTTTTGTTTGACCCTCAAATTGGAGTAATGCCTCAGGAATTTTTAACGATATAACCGCAGTCAATCCCTCTCTTACATCGCTTCCTTCAAAAGCTTTATCTTTTCCCTTTATATATCCATTATTTTTAGCATAATCATTAAATGCTCTAGTAAGTGCAGTCTTAAAACCAACTTCATGTGAACCACCATCTACAGTTTTAACATTATTTACAAAGGATACTATATTTTCTGAATAAGTATCAGTATACTGCATAGCTATGTCTACTTCTATTTTATTTTTAACTCCCTCAAAAGATAAAACTTTATGTAGTACATTCTTATCTTCATTTAAGTATTCTACAAATTGTTCTAATCCTCTTTCATAAAAAAATTTACTATCTCTATTTTGTTCTTCATCTATTACTTCAATAGTTAATCCTTTTAATAAAAATGCAGACTCTTGCATTCTTTCACATATTGTTGTATATGAAAAATTACAAGTTTGAAATATCTCTGGATCGGGTAAAAATCTTACTGTTGTACCTGTTTTATTGGTAGTACCAATTTTTTTAAGTGGAACAGCAACTCTACCGCCATTCTCAAATCTTATTTGATATTCGCCCTTATCCTTTTTTATAGTAACTTCCATCCATTTTGATAATGCATTAACAACACTAGCACCAACACCATGAAGACCACCAGATACTTTGTATCCTGATTCTTCAAACTTACCACCAGCGTGCAATACTGTATAAATAACTTCAGGTGTAGATTTACCACTTTCATGCATTCCAACAGGAACACCACGTCCTTGATCCTCTACAGAAACACTACCATCTTTATGTAAAATGATTTTGATATAATTACCAAACCCATTTATAGCCTCATCGATAGCATTATCTACTATTTCCCAAACTAGATGATGTAATCCTCTTTTATCTGTAGATCCAATATACATACCAGGTCTTTTTCTTACTGCCTCTAATCCCTCTAATATTTTAATTGAATGTTCGTCATACTTTAATGCCATCTTATTCACTCTCCTAAATCATTATAGCAAAATTTTCTTACAAAAAAAAGAAATTAGACAAAAAACTTTACATTTATTTCTATCTAATATTCTAATTCTTGCCATATTTTTTTAGTAATACTTTATCCTTAGTAGGAAGCTTTACATAAAAAGGTAATAACTTTCTTTCCTTATTTTCATCAGTTAATGTTGATAATATAGATAAATATTCCTTGCATTTATCATTTTCTATTTTAGTACGACCTTCTCTTATATTATCCTCTATTACTGATTCAAATTCTTCTGCCTTATTAACATAAAATCCCATATAATTATATAAAAGTTCATTTATACAAAAATGTTTTAAAAGAGATTTCATATTATATTCATTTAGATACCCACAGTCATGCGCTAAATAGTCATAAATATTTCTTCCATAACTATCGTGTATACAAAGGTTTTCAAAAAACACATCTCTTAACTTACTATCTTCTACACCAAGACTTTTCAAATATCTTAATTCATATAAAGAAAGATCACTACATCTCATTTCATATAGAAAGTTATTTTTAATTCTCTCTAACAATTTATCACTATTTTTAGATTCAACTATTATCCTTGTAAAAAAAGCATAATCTCTTTTTTCTAAAATAACTTCTAAAGTAGGTACATCTAATAAATCTATAAATAATATTTTATTATTCTTTATTAATGAGTTCTTATATCCAGATAAATATAAAAATTCAAATATTTCTTGTTTATCCTCTATAGAAGAATTCTTAGTAGCATTTATAACATATTGATACAAATTATCTCTTACATATTTGCTAAGAAGAGAATTATACTTAGAGCCATGTTCATCATACCATCTATATTCAAAGCCATTCTTCCATTCGTCTATAGTCTCTTTTGAATACTCAGATTCAAAAGAAGCTCTCATATCATCAATTAATTTAACATAAAAATCTTTTGTATTCATAATCCTCCTTAATTCACTGCCCTCTTAAATAGTTTTTCTAAGTCATATTTAGAATAACTTATTATTGTAGGTCTTCCATGAGGACATGTAAATGGGTTTTTAGTATTTCTTAGGTTTTCTAATAATATTTCTATATCTTCCATAGTAATAAAATCATTTGCTTTTATACTCATTTTACATGCAAGAGTTATTGCAACATGTTCTATAAACTTACCATAGTCAAATTCTCCTTTTTCTATTACTATATTTATTATTTTTCTTATTGCCTCTTCAGCCATATAAGTTGGTAACCATGTAGGATGTACTCTAACTATAAATGTATTTATTCCAAACTCTTCTATTTCAAACCCCATATCTAGTAAAACACCTATATTATGTTTAAGCCTTATAGCCTCATCTGTAGGTAATTCAATTTTAATAGGTACTAAAAGAGCTGTAGTATCATGTTTTACCTTTTTCATCTCAGTAAAATACTTTTCATAGTTAATTCTTTCCGCAGCTGCATGTTGATCTATTATATACATACCATCTTCATTTTCACATATTATATATGTTCCATGTACTAAACCAACTGGATACATCTTTTTAAGTCTTTCTGCTGGTTTATTAGGCTCTTCTATCTCTTCAAATGTCTCTTCGTTATTATTAAGTGTTGAATCAAAATCAAGCCTTACTTCTTCAACCTTATCATAATCTTTATAATTATCATTATAAACGGATGGTTCTTCACTTACACTATAACTAGTTATAGGACTAGGTTTAATCTCTTCATGTTTAGCTTTAGGAATAAGTGTTAACTCTCTTAAGGTTTTACTTATAACATCAGTTATTAAACTTTTTAACGTATCCATCTTAGAAAACTTAATATCCATTTTAGTTGGATGTATGTTTATATCTACTAGTATTGGATCAACTTCTATATTAATAACTACAATGGGAAATTTATCTATCATCAAATATGTGTGATATGCCTCAGTAATAGTTCTATTTAGTTCATTATTTCTAATATATCTTCCATTAACAAAAGTTATAATACTAGATCTATTTGGTTTTGATATTTCAGGATAACATATATATCCTTTAATTACATAATCATCATTTGAAGCATCTATCTTAACCATTTTTTTAGCTACTTCAACACCATAAATATTATTTATTACTTTTAAAAGATTTCCATGTCCTTCTGTATTTAGTAATTGTTTATTATTATTAGTAAGTACAAATTTTATATTTGGATATGATAATGCCATTTTATTTACATATTCCGTTATATTAGCGAGTTCAACATATAAGTTTTTTAAGTATTTTAATCTTACTGGAGTATTATAGAATAAATCTCTAACTATAAATTTAGTACCTTTCGCAAGATCTGCGGATTTAACATAATTAATCTTACCACCAACTATATTAACTTCAGTTCCAACTTCACCATTTGATGTTTTTAACGTAACATTAGATACCGCAGCAATTGAAGGTAATGCTTCCCCTCTAAACCCTAGGCTTTCTATATTAAATAAATCATTAAGTGATTTAAGTTTACTAGTAGCATGACGTGAAAAAGCAAGAGTTGCATCTTCTCTATCCATTCCTACTCCATCATCTGTTACTATTATTTCACCTACGCCACTGTCTAGTAAATCAATTTTAATAGTTGTTGCACCTGCATCTATAGAGTTTTCTACTAACTCCTTTACTACATTCATAGTCTTCTCTATAACCTCACCTGCAGCTATTTTATTGGATAAATCCATACTCATTACTTGTATTTTTGACATAATTACACCACCTAATCAAGTTTTTTTAAATATTCGTATAAATTAATTGCTACATCATTTGGAAGTACTTCAGATAATTCTTCTGTTGTTGCTTCTTTTATTTTCTTTAAAGACCCAAATTGTTTTAAAAGAGCCTTTTTTCTAGCATCACCAATGCCGGGTGCCAAATCTAATATACTTGATAACATTCCCTTGCTTTTAATGGTCCTATGATAACTTATCGCATATCGATGAACTTCCTCCTGTATCTTATTTAAAAATACAAATAAGTTACTTCTTTTATCTATATCAACTACACTTAAATCTTCATCAATTAATAAATTTGTTTTATGCTTATCATCTTTACTAAGTCCCACTACTCTTATATTAAGTCCAAGAGACGTTACAACCTCTTTAATGACATTAATCTGTAATGCACCACCATCTGCGACTATCAAATCAGGAAGTATAGACTCTTCCATCAAAGCCTTATAATACCTTCTATATACAACTTCTCTCATCGCACTTAAATCATCTTTAACTGACGCATCAATTCTATACTTTCTGTACTCTTTTTTATTAGGAATAAAGTCATCAAAAACAACCATACCACCAACATAAAAGGTTCCGAATAAATGAGAATTATCAAATGCTTCTATTCTACTTATTCTTTTCATATTAAGTTTATCCTGAAGTAATTTAATAGCTTCAATTCTTGCATCATTACTTTTTTTAATAAGCTCTTCACGCTCATTTAATATTACCTTAGCATTATCATATTCCATATCTAAAAGGCTCTTTAATTTACCTTTTTTAGGAGTTAGAATCTTTATACCTAAGTATTCTTCTAATAAAGAATTATCTAGTCCATCAGGTATTAATAACTGTTTAGGTTTAATACCATTCTTTTCATAAAAATTAATAATAAACTCTAATACTGAATCTTCTGGTGAAGTAAAATATTCAAATATTTTAGAGTCTCTTCCAAATAGTAATCCACCTCTTATAAAGAAAATTACTACAGATAAATAATTATCATGATAATAATAATTAATCATATCAAAATCTTCATTATTATTTAAATCTATTTTTTGCCTTTTTAGAGTTATCTCTATATCATTTAACATCTCTCTTAATTCAATAGCTCTTTCATAATTTAGAGACTGACTAGCTTGTTCCATTTCAGACTTTATTTTATTTGTTATAGGGGCATGATTTCCTTTTAAAAATGACATTATTTCTAAAGACATCTCTTTTGTATCTATATTTTTATTAATACAATATCCTAGGCACTCACCAATATGGTAATATAAACATTCCTTTTTAGGAAGACCGTTACATTTTTTAAGTGGATAAACCCTATTTAATATTTCAACAGTTCTTTTTGCGGCTTTAACATTTGGAAATGGACCAAATAACTTATTTATATTTTTACATTTCTTACTACTTTTAATGAAGGATATGGCCTTTCTATAAATTCTATATAAGGATAACTTTTATCATCTTTAAGTAATATATTATATTTTGGATTATATTTTTTTATAAGAGTTATTTCAAGTATTAGGGATTCAATTTCTGTAGAGGTTACAATGTATTCAAAGGTATCTATATCATTAACAAGCATTAACGTCTTACCAGTTTGTGTTTTATTAAAGTAACTACTAAGTCTTCTTTTTAAGTTCTTAGCTTTACCAACATATATTATTATGCCATCCTTATTCTTCATTTGGTAACAACCAGGAAGTGTTGGAACTAATGATAATTTATCTTTAAACTTTTTCATACTATCCCTCACAAACTATATTTATTATATAATAAATTCATGCTTTTTAAAAGAGTAAGATTTCTATTGACAAAGTAAGAAAGATATGTTAATATATACAACCAAAGAGAGGGGAGACTTTGGATATGAGTACAAATAGATTAGATGAAATTTTAAATTATTCTGCGGTTGCATATGCTACACTAGCTGATTATGTAACACCTATCACAGAAACAGATGTTGAAACTTTTGAAAACTATGCTGATATGTATTGTCAAAAAGGAAATGAACATCCTGAGGCTAGAACTACTAGAGATAATGATATTAGAACTATTTTAGGAAACAAAATATTTAGTGATCCTAGGGTTTCTACTAATACATTAATTTCAATGAAACTTGGTATGATATTCGGAAATACTGAATTATGGGAAGACATCTCAAGTATTCCAGAATTAACTGATGAAAAAATAGCTAAGTTATATGGTACTAGTGTTGATAATGTACAAATGATGCATACTTTTTCAGCTAAAGCTAAAGAACTAGAAGAAGCTAAAAAGTTGAATAAATAATTAAGGACTTTTAAAAAAGTTCTTTTTTTTGTATAATTTTCTTGGTGATTATTTTGAAAACTATTAAAGAAAACACAATTTCTAAATATGAAATTAATAAATCAATATTTATCTGTTGTCTATATAAAATAAATTCTACAGATGAGGTTAAAGCCTATTTAGAAGAAGCTAAAAATAATTTTAAAGACGCTACCCATTACACATATGCATATATTATTGATGAAGCTAGGAAATCATCTGATGATGGAGAACCAGGTGGAACAGCAGGCGTTCCAATTATGGAAGTATTATTAAAACATGAATTAAACTATGTATTATGTATTGTAATTAGATATTTTGGCGGAATAAAATTAGGCACTGGAGGCCTTGTTAGAGCATATAGAAAATCAGCTTGTATTGGAATAGATAATTCTACTCTACTTAATCTAGTAGATGGATATAAAATAGAAATTACTGCTTCTTATGAAGAACAAAAAAATATAGAAAAACTTATTAAAAATTATACATTTTCAAAAACTTATACAGATATAGTAAAATATGAACTAAATATTAAACAAGATGATATAAATATTTTAAATTGTAAAAATGTAAACTATAAAATTTTAAAAACATTAAAAATAGAGCTTTAAAGCTCTATTTCCTAAATTGAAATTTCAACCGCACCACCTGGTGCGGCTTTTTGATACAATAAAAGGAGCCAAATCCCGGCAAGGAGGCTCCTATATGAATTATAAACAATTAACCCAAGAAAAGAAAGCACAAATAGACATTTTGCTTAAACAAGGTCTTTCTATGAGAAAGACAGCTGAAATATTAGAAACTAGTCATTCAACTATTTCTAGATACAAAGCTAATATTTATAAAAAGCGACAGATAGATATTAATAAGAAATATGATGTGTTTTTTCAGTATTTATATACACATTATGATTATAAAACATGTTCTATAGAAATATGCGTTATGAAGTTTAAAAAAAGTTATTTAACCGCCAATTGTCCATCAATTAAACAGGTTTATAATTGGATAAATGAAGGAAAAATAAAATTAACTAAAAAAGACTTATGTTATAAAAAAAGACGAGGAAAGAAAACAACGATGTTAAACCATACAAAGTGGAATATAGACCATAAAACAGTACTTCCAATAAGTCTCAGACCTAAATATATCAACAAAAGAGATGAATTAGGTCATTTAGAAATTGATTCTATTTTAGGTAAAAGGAATGAATATGATTCCATAATTTCTATAGTTGATAGATGTTCAAGAAGAGTTTGGTTAATAAAGTCACAATATAAAAATGAATATTATACAGATAAAATAATTTATGATTATTTAGTAAGAAATGAAATAAAAGTAAAATCCATTACTGTCGATAATGGATTAGAATTTCAAGCTTTAGGATTAACTGCAAAAAAACTTGGAGTAAAACTTTATAAATGCGATCCTTACTGCTCATTTCAACGAGGTACCAACGAAAGAACAAATGCTTTAGTTAGAAGATTTATTCCAAAAGGAAATTCAATGAAATTTGTAACTCAGTATTATTTAGATAATATTTCCTTCGAAATTAATAGTATGCCACGTAAATTATTTGACTATAAATGTTCATATGATATAGAATTAAAATATAAATAAAATGGTGCGGTTGAAATTACAATAAAGAAAAATAGAGCTTTAAAGCTCTATTTTGTTTTAGATTCTGTATCTGTTTTTTCTTTTACTCCAGGTCTAAATAATGACCTCATACTACTATACCAACAATCTTTTTTACATTCTTCAAATATATCATTTATTTCTAATGTTCTATCATGTTGGAAGTTTTGTGCTAGATAATCATTCATTTGTTGTAGATTAACATTCTCAGCAGATGCAATGAATACTTCATATGCTTCATTTAGTTTTTCTACCATTACACCTCTTATATTATCATTGACTTTATTAGGATTTATTCCCATATTATCAGATTTGAATTTTTCATCTACAATATCTTTTATTAAAGATTTAATATCAGATGTATTTATACATTGTCCTAGTATTTCTTCTTCTGTTATATCAACACCAAATATATTATGTATTTGTTCAGTTAAACCATCATAATCAATATGAGTTCTTGTAAGTCTTGCACGTGGTTTATCAATTCTTTTTTTCTTTTTAGGTGGTACATTATCTTTTAATATACTATCTATAGTTGAATAAACCATATTGTCAAATGGGATACTTAAATCTTTTGTTTGTATTACTTGTTTTCTATCATTTAATATAGATGAAATTATTGCAGAAGTAGCAAAATCCATACCATCTGATGAAGCAAGTTGCATTCCAATTGAATATTCATTTACAGCTTGTGCATCACTTATCGCATCATCTATTTTGCCATCCATTTCTAGATCAGTTACATATCCATTATCTTTTGCTTCATTGTATATTTTCTTTTGAACACGAGCATCCACACCAAGTTTATCTAAATCATCAAATGAAGCAAAAACTCTATATTCACCCGGTTCACCTTGACGACCTACTCTTCCTTCTACCTGTTTATCATTTAACGAAGTTAAGAATGGTTCTGCTTGAATACATTTTAATCCTCTTGCTCTTTTCCTTTCTAATTCTCTTGCATCAGTATCTAATATATCTTTATATTCATCATTAGAATTATACATTTCTATTATATCATCTATTACTTCCTTAAATTTATCTGGATTAGCTTTAATATGTTTTAATACTTCCCCTACATATTCTCTACCAAAACCAGGTTTATTTAAAGTAAGCCATCTACCTGCAGTTTCAGTTAATATAACCTCCTCAAGCGCATCCATTTCTTCTCTATATTCAACTTTTATATCAGTTCCACGCCCAGCCATTTCAGTTGCGATTGTGACAGCTCCAACACTACCTGCCTTACTAATTATATCTGCTTCTTCCTCTAAAGACTTTTCTGCGATTAAAAGGTTTGGCTTTTGAGATAATTTTAATTTTTCTACAAGAGCAAAGATTTTCTTTGCTTCTTCAGAATTATTAGTAACTACTAATACCGGTTGACCAGTCTCATTTGATTTTCTAATTTCTTCTACAATAGCTTCTATTTTCTTATCATCACTAATATATACAGCTGTAGGTTCTACACTAACACCAATAGGTTCTGGATTATTTTGTGGATCTTTATAGTACTCATATTCAACATTACGAGGTACTGTAAATGTTGGCTTATCAAATATAACATCAGAAACCGATTTAGCAGATGTTCCTGTCATACATGAGAATCTAGGATATCTATACATAAGTGCCCTAACAGAAATTGATGCAACACTTGAGTCTAATATATTTACATCATCATTTAAAGATGTAGTTATTCCCTCTTTTAATTCAATTGCTTCATGTAATCCATCAGTATATCTACTATTTGCTAGTATTCTGCCATCTTTTAATACAACAACTTCCTTCTCACCAGTTTCACTATTTGTAATAACATCATAGTCCTTACCCTTTTCAAAAGTATGTCTTGCTCTTAGGGCATTCATTACATATTTCCTTGTTGATAATTCTTCTTCACCACTTAACCATTTTTCATTAAGCTTTGCAAATTCTGGCATTCTAGTATCTTTTACTGCCTTATCAAGTCCATCAGGTGAAAAATAGCATTTACCTTTTGGAGAAATCATATAATCTACACCCTGTACATAATCAGGACATTCTCTAATGAAATCTTTTCTAGCAGTTAATAATTCAGTCATCTCATCAAACATTGCATAACAGAATAATGCTTTTTCGCCCTCTTCTGTTAAATATATTTCTGATTTCGCAGCATTACCATTTAATACAATTAAGTTATTTGATTTTAATACCTTATCGTCATGCTTTTTACTTGTATAATAATCAAATTCTTCCTCTAATGTTGTAGTATATGTTTTTGAAGACAAATACTTTTCGATTTTAAGTGCTTTTTGCATAAGCCTTTTAGCACGTTCATTTTCTTTTTCTTGACGATTCGTTTCTATTTCATTTGAAGAAGACAATATAAATGGTGACATACTTAAAAGTATTAAGTCGGCTTCATCTACTATTGCATAACTAAGTGGAGAAGACATTACCATTTCATCTTCATTTTTTGCATATGTATCTTTTAAATAATCAAATGCAATTGAGTTTATTGATGAGTAAACTATATTAGAACTATATACTTTTTTCTTTTCATTTATATCTTGATCCTCTGTTTTACTAAGTCCAACACTCATTCCTAAAAGCTCAAATGCACTTTTATTCTTTTCATAATCTCTTTGTGCAAGATAATCATTCGTAGTTATTACATCTACTCTATCACCAGATAATGCATTTAAATATGCAGGTAAAAATGCTATTAGGGTTTTACCTTCACCAGTCTTAATCTCAGAAACCTCACCCTTATTAAGTGACATACCAGCAATCAATTGTATATCATATGGGGTCATACCATTTTTTTCTGTATAAGCAAGAGATGCAAGTGCAAATGCAGAAGGTAAATATTCATCTAACACAATTTCTTTATCATAACCCTCCTTAATTTTTGATTGTATACTTTCCTTTAATGCTCTACTTTCCATCAAAAATTTATTTAATTTTACATATTTAGGCATGTTTTTGGCAAGACCTATGTTCAAATTAGACATTTGTTTAGAAATATCTTTAAAATATTTCATAGTAATAGACAAGTTGATATCAATTTTATTTTCTTCAAACATTTCAGCAAGAACAGCCAATACGTTCTTTCCATTGCTTTTTTCTTTCTTAAGTTCTGCTTCTATACTTTTATAGACCTTATTATAAGAGGGTACTTTTTTATATAACAATAAAAGTGCCGCAGCTTTTACAAATCCATTTGAATTAAATGCTTCAATATTTTTATCATAAGCATCCGTTATTTTACTTAATGAAGTAAGAGGATCTTGATTTATATCTTCTCCCATACATTTTAAAATAAGTTGGATTTTCTTTTGATTATTTTTTATATAATTAATGTTTTTTGATAGCGTCTCAACATCAGAAAAAAGTTTTCTATCTTCTTCATCTAAAAGTTCAGATTCTAATAAATCCTTAAAATAATATTCAAGTCCCTTAATACCATTCTCCAAACAATAAGAAACCTTTTGGTTTATTTGTTCTGTTGGCTCCTCCTGAAGCTTTTCCTTATATACCTCTATACATCTTTTTATCTCAGGAATTTTCTCTTCATAACTTCTAAATTCCCTTTTTTGTGCCGACGCTTCTAATTTATTATATAATCCCATAAGTGCACCTCTTTTTATTTTATACTTAACCTTATTTTACTACAAATTTCTACCTTTATCAATTTATTTTTTTGCTCTTGGATGACATTTAAAATAAACCTCTTTTAATCTATCATTTGTAATATGTGTATATATAGAAGTTGCAGTTAAACTCTCATGTCCCAAAAGTTCCTGAACTGTTAATAAATCACACCCTTCATTAAGCAAATGAGTCGCAAAAGTATGTCTTAACATATGCGGAGATATTTTTTTATCTATAGTAGTTTTATTTATAATATTATCAAGAATATATCTTACTCCCCTAGTTGTTAACTTACCTCCTCTATTATTTAAAAATAAATATTCACTTTTTTTAACATTAAGACTCTTATATCCTTCATTTAAATATAATTCTAATATAGATTCCGCATAATCTCCAAATTCTACAATTCTTTCTTTATTACCTTTTCCAAGAACCTTAATTTCTTCACCATTTATGTCACTAACTTTAATATTAACTAATTCAGATACCCTAACCCCAGTAGCGTACAACATCTCAAGTAATAATCTATCTCTTTGACCAAGTGCTGTATTTAACTTTGGAACTTGAAACATTTCTTCTAATTCGTTATAGTAAAAAAATCTAGGTAAATGTCTTTCCTTCTTAGGAAGAGATACCAAAGAAAATGGATTAGAGTCTATAACTTTATTATTTATAAGATACTTATAAAATCCTCTTAAAGAACTTATTTTTCTTGAAACTGTGGTTGACTTATTCTTCTTTTCATCCAAATGAATTAACCATGCCTTAACAACATCATAACCAACCTCACAAATATTAATACATTCACTATTTATATAATCTAAAAATTCTTCTATATCAATACTATAACTATGTATAGTCTCATCAGAGTAATTCTTTTGATATTTTAAATATTCTAGATATTCACTTAAGTATTTCATATATCTTACCTCAAATAAACTATACATCAGTTAAGAATTTTAGTCAATTAAGGTAAAAGAAAAAAATGCTACACAACATTTGCATTAGCATTTCTATCTTTTATAACTTTTACATAATTATTTGTTTTACTATCCTCATTAATTAATTTACTAATTGAAGGATATATTTTTAGATTAGTAACTTTTTTATATTCTTTATTTCTTATTTCCTTATTATAATCATTTATAAGTAATCTTAAATTTCTTGATACGTAATATAATTCTTCATTATCAAGTGATATAAGTTTTCTTTTCCAAATATCAAGTGTATCTTCAAATACACCTCTTAATATTCCAAGTTTAGAATTAGTACTTATAAATTCAAATAAGTCTCTGGTATCAACCTTATACATTTCATCACTTATTTTTGCATCAATACCATTTTTTCTTGCATAAACATATTCATTATATGATAGCTTAACTGAAAAATTTATTGTACTAGAAAGCTCACTAGAATCTAGAAACTTCTTAATAAAAGCTTTACCCTTACTATTATACAATAACTTTCTTGCTCTTTCAGTTTCACTATATACCTTTTCATAGAAATTATCATATATATTAACTGGTTTAGTATCATTATATAATGTTGGAATTTTCTCCTTAAGAGAATTACTTCTTATATAGAAAGTATTAATTGTGCCTTGCTTATTTTCATCTATTTTATATGAATAATGCTTTTTTAATTCATTAGAATTTTTATATGTTTTAGTTATAGAATCTATATAAAACAGACTACCACTTTCTAATATGATTTGATTCTTATCATCATTTTGTGGTATATAAACTAATAATGTTTTTGACATGTTGCCTCATCCTTTCTAATTTTTGTTAAGGGTTTATAGTACCACTACTAAATAAATAAGTCAACTAATATTATGATTAAATTTAACTTTTGTATAATTAAATTTCATCATCATCTTGGCTATATCTTGCATGTTGTTTGGCTTTTATTTAATTATGTTTTATATAACAGTTAATTCTTTTTCTATAAATTCAATTACTGTTTTTATTAAATTTATAGTTTTTTTAC
>ERZ1034980.698-NODE-698-length-22607-cov-24.666238_pt1 | contig 22607 bp, 13 predicted proteins | sample MGYA00520622_ERZ1034980 | MGnify/ENA primary metagenome ERZ1034980 (study PRJEB33766, sample SAMN09781791) | gut metagenome | biome: gut microbiome | host: Homo sapiens | place: Madagascar | study: EMG produced TPA metagenomics assembly of the PRJNA485056 data...
GGGACCATCCTCTGCCGAATGTGAGGCATAGCGCATGTCCCCATCCGCGCCAATCACCAACGTAGCGATACGCGAATCCAGCTCAATCTTGTCCTTTGCTTTATGCGGCGCATCGACTAAGCCACACACCGTCACCGACTCAATATCCAAAGCGTCAAGATCAAACGCCGCCACCCGCTCGTCGACAACATCCTGCTTTACCAGCAGTTCTTTGAGCATGGCGCCCAGGATCGCCTCTTGCGCATTGCGATCCTTTTGCTTTGGCGCCACCTTAAACAGTGGCTCGCACACATCCGGCGTCACGTGCTGTTCCACCACGCCAACATGTAAGGCATAGCCGTCGTCCTCAGCAACCTCATTGGGCACAACTACAAGGTTCAGCGCCTGCGAATCCACGGTCCTTCCGCCATACGATGCGCGAACGCCCCACGAGGAATCGTTAAGCCGATCGGCCAGCCGGCGCGCCACTTCGGCAAGCCCATTACGCGCAAACGACACCACTATCCGCTGCCCCGCCATGCGCTCCGCAACCACGCGCGCGTACTCATCACCCTTGAGCACCTCGTAGAAACTCTTACGCGGGTATTCCATGAGCGTCACCCGGGCGAAGTCGCTGTAACGGCGTTCGAGAATCTGCAGCTCTCGATACAGAATGCCCTTCTTGGTATAGGCGACCTTGTCCGCCTGGGCCGAGAACGTCAGATCACGGCGCTTGGACGGCTTGTCGCCCTTGGCTCGGCGCAGGATGTACTCGTCTTTTTGTTCGTGGGCAAGCACCATCGTCGCCACGGGCGATAGCCTGTAGCCCACTTGGCTCTTAATCTTTTCGAGCTCTTTCTCGTCACCTTGTGCCCTGCCAATAAGCACACGGCGCTTGGTAAACGTCCGAATCTTAAGATCGAAGGTGCAATCCTCATCGATAACGATTTCAACCGTTTCGATCTTGGCAGGTCCCCTTCCTTCGCTTTCGACAGCATCGCGGCGGGCACCCTTGGCGCTAATGACATACAGGTGCCCGGTGTCATTGGGAACTTCGTCCTCAATTCCCTCAAACTGAGAGCAGGAGTTGAACAGCAGACGGAGCGCAACGTAATCGTCCAACTCGTTCCAATTAGTTTTAATCGGAACCACCTGCTCCTGATAAAGCGAGGCATTAAGATCGCCCGTCTGCACGCCCGCTTTAACCATCAGAAAGACGCGGTTGTCTGCAAGCTGCGTGAACGCGACGACCTTGCCCGTATGGCACACATCGGCCATAAAGTTTGCCACGGCATGCTTGCCCGCATCGCCGACATTGCACCAAAAGACCGAGTAGCGCTCCTCGGCAGCAGCGGCATCGAGCTGCAACACGAGCTCGGATACGGCGATGTCTCCCAGACCGCACGGCTGGCTATGCTTCGATTGCACGGCCGATCGCCTCCATCATCTCCAGGCTGATTGCTCCATCAGCTGCCATATAGGGGAAGGAGAACACCATCCCCTCGTCGTCGATTGGCTTTTGGTGGAGCTCCAGCGCCGCTTCATCGGCCAACACATTGACGATCAACAGGCGCTTCGCCCCAACTTTTTGAGCCTTGGCCTTAAAGCACTCGGCGTCCGTGGTCTCGCCGCCATTGCGCCTGTAGGCCTCATAGGCGCCGATACGGTAGTGCTTAAAGTCGATCCACACCCCGGTCTTGTTGCCAGCGGCATCGAGCACCTCAAAATCGCCGCCCGTCTCGGCATGGGCAGCATCACCACGAGCCAGCGAATAACGCCCGTCGTAATACACCTCGAAGATGGCCCTACCGGCAGACTCTCCCAGCTCTCCCAGGTATACCGCCTGGAACATATAGGGCGTCATGTGCACCGTCGCCGCCGGTTGCAGCGTCGCAGGCACCCCGTCACGCGACCAGCGCTCGCGCACCTCGCGAATCGAGAGCAGCTCGGGCACGCGGGCCGCCGCCTGGCTTACCCGGCGAACCTTTGCGCCCTTAAAGCCCTCGTTGTAGCGACAGCGCTCCTCCAGGCGGGCGGCAATCTGCTCGACAGGCTCGCCATCGTAGTTGGGAAACTCAAAGTGCGGCACCTTGCACGCACCGCCTTCTGCATACGCATAACCGCTCGTGGCATACGGCATACGCAACGCGGTGCTTCGGCGCGCCGGATAGCTCGCAAGCTCTTCCCACGGCAGGCAGAAATGATGCAGATAGAAGTCGCGTTCATCGTCAAAGGCAGAGAGATCCTCCTCGTGCGCGTCGAGCGAAGTGACTTTCCACGCCAGCTTCTCATGCTTTTGCCGGGCAAGGTTGTTCCTAAAGGCGGCAAGGTTCTGCTGTTTGCTAGCAGTGTGCTGCTTCTTGTCCGCCATGTGATTGTTGACAGCCGCACAGGCGCCAACCACCTGCTCCAGCTCGTAGCCCATCGGCAAATCGTGCAAAAACGAAAAGTCGCAATCGCCGGCGATTTCGCGATCGAGCATCACCTGCACGTGCGGCATCTTTACGCTCGTACGCATCAAGCGACCCACGGCCTGCGCCACGATGCGAGCACCTTCGACCTGATAAGAGAGGGTGTCGCGCACCGGTAACTTTCCACCAACGCCCGCCAGTACCGTACGCACGCGATGGCGCTTCTGGATAAACGGAATCTCACCGCGCGTCACAAGCTCTTCCTGTTCGACCACGCCAAGCAGCGCCTGCTGGTCAAACTTCTTTGAGTTGATCTCCACTCCCCAGGTCAAACGACTTGTGGGCGACTCGATATATAAGAAATCAAGATCCATCTTGGGGCGACGGTCGACATTTTCAAAGCCGCAATCGACCTGATGAACCATGTCGCACAGATTCTCCGGCACCTTGTATTTGAGATTCTTGGAAAAGCCACCGGCCGAAAGATTGATGAACATCAGGGTCGGCTGGCCCAGCTCGAGACGTTTTTGAGCGCCACGCCAACCTGCATCCCATTCCGCAGCGTTAAAGCACGGCACCATGTCCTTGGCGGCCTCAAGCGATTTCTCGTACGACATCTCGGGGCACTTGACGTTTCTAATCACCAGCTCCGCGACAATCTCGCGTGCAAGATCCAGCGCCAGACTATTGAATTCGCCATGGTTTCCCATGTGGCGCGTGGTAAAAACGGCTCCCGCCTGTTGCTCGTTACGCGCCACACCACGGGCCCAAGTGCTCACGGCAACGAGCGTCTTGCTCAGGCGCTTCAGCTCAAACTCGATGCTCTTGGCGTCGCTTATGCCCACCTTGTCGGCAATCTTTAAGCGCAGGCGCACCGCAAGGCCCTCACTCACGCCAATCCCGTCAAAGAACCGCATCGCGCGCTCGTACACCTCGTCGGGCGACACGATGATGCCGCCAAAGGCGCCGCCTGCCAGCGCGACCATGCCGGCAATCTCCTTGGACTCATCCACCCAGGCAATATCGACGTCGTACTCCTTCGCAGCCTGTTTGTTAAACAGTTTGGTCTGTCGCACGATCTCCTGGTTGAGCTCCGAAATCCAAGTATCCTTGCGAACCACGCCGTGCACTTCGTCTAGGTAATCCAGGTCAAAGTTCTTAATGGTTGGCGCATTCCAGGTGGCACTCATGCACACGCAGGGAGCCTTGGCGGCAATGGATGCCAGATATGCCTCAGGCATGCGCTCAATACCGTGATTGGTCAGGTACGTGGTAAACATATGATCGATGGTAGTTTCCATCACCAGGTAGTTAACGCCACGTGCGTACATCGAATCGTCGACGGCATCGATCTCGTCGTTCTTGCGGTCCTTAAAGAACAGCGCCAGCATCAACGAATTCCAGAAGTATTTCTCGTTGGTCTGGTCATTCCTAATGCCCAGGGCATCGATGATGTTCTTGCGCGAAAGATCGTCCTTGTACGAAATGCTGCCGTAGTACAGCTTGTCCATAAGCGTGGCGCAGCGGGCAAGATGGCCCACCACCATCCTGACGAGCCCACGCGCACGTCGCACCGCCTTGTTGACGGTCTGCTGCCCGCCTGTTCCATGAGACGTAATCATGTTGCGGTTGCGGCGAGCGTCGAGCTCATAGCGCAGGGGCTTCGACAGGCCATCACCCACCGAGATATCGTCGCTAGCAAACAGACGCCGACCAGCGAGCTGTTCTTCTTTCGCCTCGTCAGACAGGGCAAAAGGCTGCTGCAGCTCCATATCTTGGATGCACGCAGCGATCATCTTTTGAATACGTCGGGCGTTCTTGGCAATCTCTTCGGCAGCTTCGTCCACGCTCGTTCGCGAAACCCTACCCGTTGCCGCGTTTGACCCCTCGTGCTCGCCCGCGGTCGAGGCATGCGTATAGACCGCCATCCACTGGTCTCGATTTCCCAGCAGCAGAGGATCCACCACGCCACCGTTAAAATGACGGTCAAGGATGCGCAGCATCTCATCGGGCTGGAATTTCATATGGTCCGCCGCCAGCATCGACAACATATCGGCCTTCGCATGGTCAATCTCGTCAAAGATAAACAGGCACTCGTCGGCAACCGTTGCGTTAAAGAACACCACACCCGCGCCCGTCACCGTGCCGATCCTGTTGACGAGCTTTTGCGGCGTGCACGCAATCACATGCGGCGTGCGCTCATCGTTGAGCAATGCGGAGGGCCAAATCCGGGGGATCTCCTCAAAGCCACGCGTGATGCTCTGGCGCCCACGACTCACCGCTCGGCGCAAGCTCGCGTCTGCCAACGCCAGCTTGTCCCACAGCCCAGGAGTCAGGCGATCGGCAACACTTCCCAGACGATCCTTCTTGTCCAAAATACCCAAAAGATCATCGGCGATCTCCATCGCGTTGCCCCACGCTCGCTTAATGATGCGATGAGAGCTCTCGTCGTCCGCCTCGATGGGACACGGAATGTCGCGCACGCCCACGGCGCCCTTACCGCGCGTAGTCTCAATCCAATGCAGGATGTTATCGCCCGCACGCGGAAGATCGAACACCATGCGCTGCGCGGCATCGCCATCCATGCCCTGGTCAACCAGCAGTTCGCGCACGTTTGCAACGTAGTTATCGCGGTTGTCCTTGCCTGGAACCACAAACACCAAGGTGCGGCGACCGGGGCATTTATTAAAACAGCCCGACTCATCCCAGCCGCCGGCAATCAGGTCTGCCGTGACCTGCTCAGCCGTGTAGTTTTTACCCGAGCCCGTCGTGGCGCCCAAAAAGTACAGGCCGTTGTTGTCCTGGCCCTTGGGGACAAACAGCGCACGCTCAAAAAACTCGCGCATCGTCTTTTGGCGCGCAAGATAGGGAGCAAGCTCCTTGTCGCCCGCAGACGACGGCCTCGATTGACAGTTCAGTTCCCACGTAGCCATGGTCAAACCTCCGATTTAGTTGTTACACGTGTTTGATACCATCCCGTGCGGACAAAACTCGCGCTGGGCGGTCAAGGTGGCGGCGTCCATGCCGCTTGAGAGAAGAAAGAAAGGAAAGAGGAGCAGTCAGCGACTACTCGCACGAAGCGAGCAGTTTCTTAAGATCGCACTCCAACGCCTCGCGCTCTTTGGCATCGATCACTGCAAGGGCGACACGCATCAGGGATGCATCGGCGGCAGACTCCTGAACCTGGTCGGGGCGCTTGCTAAAGCTTTTCCCGGCAGCCTTCCGATCGGTCGCGCCGTTCAGTGCGGTGGCTAAAGATTGTCATCGGACTTTGCGCTGGCTTTGGCCGCCTCTTCGCCCGCGATCAGGTCCTTAACCGTTATATACGCACTGTACGTAGCATCCTCGATCTTTTCCAAAACATCATCAGGGTCGCAAGTGCCCCAAGTTTCTTCGAGGACTCGAGCCAATCCCCAAGCAGCGCTGAGCAGGACGTCAACGTCCTTTAGATCTAAATGATCGACCGTAAAGGGATAGTCCGCGCACTCCAGTAGATACGTGTCAACTGCGCCAATTGCCTCAGCCACGTATGGCTCAAGATCGCAATGGGGTTGGAGGGCGCACAGCGCCTTGTGCGGATCGGTCGGCTCGATCCAATACAGCGTTGTCGCATCCTCGCATTTCTCGAGCGGATAACGCTCAACCGCCTTCTCCCAACTTTCATACCAAGGATCGGCATCGCCGTCCGTCATCGACCTGCAAAGACCAATCGCCGCAGAAACAGTCGCACACGAGCATCTATAACTGGCGCCTTTCCTAAAATCATCATTGAGCTCGTCGTCGCCAGACAGCCTCGCCTCCATGATCAGAAACGGGCCGTCATCATCTGTAATGCTCATGGGATAGTTGTCACATTCGTAGTACGGATACATTTTGTCTCCAATCAACCGTTCGGTCACATTAACAAGCAATATCAAAACCGCGCTCACGCAGAGGGTTGTCGTCCTCGATCCATTCGAGCCCGTCGTTCTCATCGATTCCGGCATCGGGGACTGACGACCATCTGAACTCGAAACCAAGCTGGTCAAGCTCATCGACTCGCTCACTGATTACTCCGTACGCATCCAACGCATTCTCGAAATCCTCCGAAGACACATAGCCGCGCTCGCACTGCTTGCGCATCTGGTGCAAACGACCCATGGCGGCAGCGATGATCTCGCGAAGAACGATAACCTCGCGCTCGCATACATCGATGTTTCCTTTGTTGAGCTTGATGCAATCGGACATAACGGCCTCCCTGGTTTTAAGCCTTTTCGCTTGATTCCATTGAACAGCCGCAAACAGCCGCGTAATATGACTTTTATCGGGTTTTAAATTTTGGCTGTTTGGAGCATTAATGCTTGATTCCGAAAAAGAGCCGTTTAGCTGGGGTTTCGAGGCTGGCTTTCTTCGCTCTCCCGTCAATCCCCGCATGCTTCTTCTTAACAGAACGCCAGAGATTGATTGCGCCGATGACGGAAACGCAACCGGCAATGCAAGCGCATGGAATCTCGTCTCCGTAGCCAACGACCTATTACGCGTCGACTTAAGCTCGCTTTTCAACGAGATTGGGGGCCACTTTCGTGAGCGAGCAAAATTGCGCTTTTACATCGATTTGCAGAACGCCATTCGTCAGCCCCCTGCTCCCCACGATGCGCAACACGCTTCGATGGACTACGCAGCCGAACCAGACCATGACGACTGGCTCGATCCAGACGATTCCGACCAAGAGTCCGCGCAAGCAGAATTGAACGAAGCCGAAATCGAAGTCAACCTTCAAAAACAAAAGGAACGCGACCTCGATTTCTTTGCTCCGATATTCGATAAAGCCATTACGCGCCATGCACACGGAGAGATATCTGGCATGGCCAGGTATCTCCTTGAAAATGTCTGCAGGCAGTGTGTCATGAACATCACAGCGATTCCCGACTATCGCTATTACAGCTGCTGGATGAACAACAACGCTATTGAGTGCAACGAAATCAACCGCCTGTACCGCGCGGTGATCACGACATCGGCCCAACTCAATAAGCAAGAAATGGCGTCCCTCTTCAGCTCCTATCTCAAGCTCGTGTCGAACGACATGGACATTACAACTACCAACGGCAAGACCGGGCTAACAGAACCGGTGCCGTATAAACGCGACAATCCAAGAGACAACTATCCAAAGGTCAACTCGCAGATAGAAACAGCTTGCGTTTGCACCAATACCGATCTCTTTCGAGCGCTTCTCATTGTTTTTTATCAGGAATGTCTGGAGCTTGCCCCGCTGCTTAAAAACACCGAGGCACCTAGCCTGCTCGCGCAAAACGAAGAGTTTTTCCCAGCCGCCATCAAAACAAGCGACCCGCGACAATTTCGATTATTCGATAATCAGCTGCCGGCAATCATCCGCTTTGGCGACGCTTTTGCATACGCAGCCAAAAAGCACTTGCCCGGAAACGAAACGGCTCAAAAGCTCGAAGAACATTTGAGCGATATAAAACGCATGAATAGCGCCCCCTTTATGCAGGCGTTTCGCAAGAACTATCTCGAGGCTATGCGCGAGAACCAAATCTACGCAAATGGAGACTTCCATACGTATGCAGAGCTTAACGACCAGGAAAACCTCAATAGGCTCGTAAGGCTTCAAGCTGTTATTGCAAAGGCAGGAGAGCTTTACTTCACCGAAGAGGAATGTTCCTTTGCAAGCCTTTATGCCCGCATCCTCCACGAGCTGCTGCTGTGCGGCATTATGCCGATAACATGCCAAACCTGTGGTTCGCTCTTTTTTCCGACCGGCCCTAACAGCAAGTACTGCGATCGATATAACGCGGCGACCAAGCTCTATTGCAACCCGCGGCACAACGCCAAAAAACATCTTGGTCGCAAATCACCCCGCGACGTCGCACTCAATATACGGAGAAAAGCCGACACGGCATACGAAAAGGGTTTAACGGATTGTGCCCACTATTTTGACAGCCTTGGCAATTTTGTTCTCGATGGTCTTGGCCCAACATACCAAGCGAGCGACCTAATTTCCGACGAGCTCTATGCGGCATGGCTGTCTATCGTCAACCAGCCCAATTGCAGGACAAAAATCAGGCGACCAGATAGGAACGGTTTTCCATACCCCGTACTGTGGTACGGATTCATCCTCAATGGCATACAGTATGTACAAGTCGAGTTTCCCGAAGCCGAGTACCCGGCGCTTTTTGAACGCTTGAGCCAGCTCGCCGAAAGCCCGCAATCAAAGTGCACGCTGAAGCACAAGGGACCCGGCGAGCACCCATACAGCTCATGGCTTATCAAGTTATACGAGTTGTTGGAGATCATTGCGCAAATTAATAGCGCCGACCAGGTGGCAAAGCCCATTCCATTGCTTGGAATAGATAGGGACGATTGTGTCTCGACCGACCCGACCGCCCAAGGCACACGGAGCGCGCCCGACGCATGCGTCTACAGCACCGGCACGATAGATAGCCTTAGCTTTACCGTGTATACGAAGGGATATGACCCGGAAAAGCGGGAACGAGCCTGATGTAGCGGCTTCGAGCGAAGCCGCCGGTCACGGGGTGGCACCGGGGCGCGGACGCCGCGGGCCATTGGGAGCAACCCCCGGATTGCGCACCGAATGACGGCACGAACCTCGCGTTACCGTGGCCGGAGTCTTCCTTCGTTTTCCCCGACAGCCCCGAGTAGGTAGCGCCCACCTCTCCCAGCTTACACTGTTCCCAAGCGGGTGCCTTAAAGCAGCTCTTTAATTCCTTCCACAACATCGAAGGGCCCTTCCACGATAAAGCGTCGAAGGAGTCCGTCGATGATTCGAGACACGTCCCTTCCCTTTACTTTGCGCTCCGCAAGCGCTTCAATCCTGTTGCGAGCGGCGGCGTAATCGACTTTCTCAACAAGTGAGGTGAAGCGGTTGTGCAAATCCAGTGTGGCTTCTGTTGGATGTGTGGACATAAGTTCAAGTAGGGCTTCTTTATCCACACCAGTCAAGCGCGCGACATCGCTGACCAAACCTTGGTCGTGAGACTGTTTTGCATGGTTGATATAATCACGGAAGTTCCAGCCGTCGTCAATTTCTATCTTGCCGTCCCTTATGCCTTGGATGATCTGCTCGGCAAATACCTGGTCTTCTGCAGAGAGTTTCGAGAACTGGCTGTGCAGCTCGTCGAGCGCGGCGTTTTCCCGGTCATGCTCGTCTGAATTGGGGTCTTGGTCAGCGCTCTCGTGTATATGCAGCCAATCGGCGAACTTCTCCTCAAGATAGCTCGCATCGATGCGTTCTGTGTCGATGCGCATAAGGTTGGGGTCTATGTCGTAGGGAACCTCATCGTCGCCGTCGCCAGAGCCGCCAGAGCCGCCAGAGGCGAAGAGCTCCTTATACCTTTGAGCAAGCACGAGATAGGTCACCTCGTCCAAAGCGACCCGTATCTCCTCGTCAGCCTCGGCTCCCTCATCAACCAGAACGAGCTCGCCGTCTCGCTCCACAAAGCCATATGCAAGTCTCTCAAAGCTGAAGCCCTGCACCTTGGCAGCGCAGAGCAAGTCATTGAGGCTCCTCCACTTGAGCGCGAACTGAGCCCGGCCGGCCTGCGTATCGGGAATCCTCTCGAATCCCTCGATGCCCGAGGACGAGAAAATTCTGCGTATCTCTTCGAAAACGCCATTCATCCCCTCTATGTTGTCCTTGAGTTTCAGGACGAACATCCTGTTGGCCGCGCCCCCCGAGTAGAGGGCAAGGGCGTCTTCCACGTTCTTCTTCATGGTGTTGGGCTCTCGATAGCATCGGATAGACCCGAAGGGTTTGTCGGTGCTCAAAGTACGGTTAGTTCTACTGAAAGCTTGGATTACATGCTCGTAGTCCATAACCTTGTCCATGTAGATGGTATTCAGCCACTTAGAGTCATAGCCTGTGAGCATCTGGTCTACGACGATGAGCATGTCGAGCCGCATCTCGGGATGCAGGTCGATTCTGCTGTAGGGCTTCTTATGGGCAAGCCTTGCGGAGACGTCACGCTTGAAGGTGTCCTTGAGCGGGTTGGAGTCGGTGTAGTCGGAAAGGCTGTAGGACTTGCCGTAGCGCTCGTTATAGTCCCCGAGTATCTCAACGAGCCCATCCTCTTTGAATATATTGCCCGCGTTGTTGCCGGGGTCCGGATCGAACAACGCGGTCACGGCAAGCTCCGGCAGCATCTCCTTGCACAGGCGATAATACTCGATGGCCTCTACGATAGAGCTTGCGGCGAGCAGAGCATGGAACTTGCCGCCGATTGACAGCCTTTTCCAGTTCTTCTTTATGTCGGAGACAATCTCCCGGCGATACCCGTCCGTCTCGTATTGGCTTCGAGGCACCAAACCCTCGATCCCTTTCTTGTATTGCCCCGAGTCTTCATCCCAGTAGCGATCAACCATAGGGACCTCGTTCATGTAATGCAGATAAGTGTTCTTCTTGTCCTCATCCTCGAACGCCTCGGCGACGGAGGTCGCCTTCGCCTTTTCAAGGGCTACCTGCTCGCGTAGCTCGTCCTCGTCGTAGACGCTCGAGTAAGTGAGGTCAAAGCCCAAGACGGAGCCGTCGTAGATGCCATTGGCAATGGTGTAGTGACAAAGCTCGTTTCCGAACACGTCGACCGTCGTCACCTCGCCGCGCTTGGCGTTGGCCTCGACTATGGGCGTGCCAGTGAAGCCAAAGAGCAACGCCTGCGGGAGTTTCCGGCGAATGCCCCACATCATGTCGCCGAAGACGCTGCGGTGGCATTCATCAACGATGATGACGATCCGCTTTTCCGCAATCTTTTCGACATCATGGGCACGGGCGGCATCGCTTACGAGCACATTCATCTTTTGAATTGAGGTGACTATGAGCATCGTGGACTCGCCGGCATGTCCACCCGATGCAAGCAGTCCTTGGAGCACATCGGTATCCTCGGTCGAGTGAACTCTCTCGCGCGCGTCGGCGAACCCCCGGTATTCGTCAAGGGACTGGGTGCCGAGTTCGATGCGGTCAACAAGGAAGACGACCTTGTCCACATTGCCCCCCGCCGCAATGAGCTGGGCGGCCTTGAAGCTCGTGAGCGTTTTGCCCGAGCCGGTGGTATGCCACACGTAGCCGCCGACTGGACGCCCTGCGCCCCAAACGACGTTCTCACAGGCAAGTCGTATCCTGTCGGCCGCATGGTACTGATAGCTCCTCATGACTTTGAGAACGTTGTCGGAATGGTCGGCCACGGTGTAGAACCCAACGAGCTTATGAGCCATGGGTATTGAGAGCAGCTGCTCGGCCACCGCGTCCCAACGATCCACACGTTCGTTGTCAACGGTGCCCCAATGGAACATGAACTTTTCGTTGAAAGATTCGTCTGAGCCCGGGTTTGCAAAGTAGAGTGCTTCAGTCGGGTTCATGGCAACGAACACCTGCACGAGCGAGAGCAGGCCTTCGAACACTCCTTCGTGGTAATACTTCCGAATCTGGTTCACGGCCTGCGTCACGGACACACCGCTACGCTTCAACTCGATGTGAATGACGGGCATACCGTTGATGAGGAGGATAAGATCCCCGCGCCGGTTGGGAAGGATCTCCTTGCGGGCACGGAACTCAGGCTGCTCGGCAATCTGATAGACGGATTTCCCACCTGCTATCGACATGCGGTCATAGATGGTGAGCGCCACCTCACGCCCGAAATTCAGCTTATCGGCCTCGGCATCGCGCTTGATGGTAACGGATCGACCATTGATGAACTCGTTTGCCTCCACGGGGGACGAGCAGGCGCGAACCTGCTCCATAAGCTGAGCTTTTTCGCCGTCCGTCAATGGGACGCCGTTGAGGCGGTTAGGCATGTTGTTATTCTCGAAAAGGATACGGGCCCAGTTGTCGAGAAGATCCTGCTCTGTGGGATGTGAAAGAACGCGGGACTGACCGCCCAGCCCGGTCCATCCCTTTCGCGTGATGAGCAAATTCACAAGATCGTGCTCGAATTCCAGCTCATCGGTGTACGTAACCTTGGCCATGGGGCCAACCTCCTAAACAAACATTTTTTGGAGCATCGACTGCTTTACTTTTCTGAGCAAATCCAGCTCACGCTGATGAAGGGTGATGAGGTTATCCAGCTGCCGCAAGAATGAGCCAACTTGCCTTTGCTCGTCGATAGTCGGACATGGGACCTCCAGCTCCATTACTTTATTCTTGGAGATATTGAAGCGGGATATTCCCTGGGCAAGCAGTGTCAGATCAGCGCGTACATTAGCGGACCTGAGCATGTAAGCCAGGTAGTTCGAATCGAACGACCCGTCCTGCCTATATCCGAAGCAGAAGCTGTTCAAATAGACATTCCGCTGGTCGGAGAGCCAAACGGACGACATTCCAACTTCTTCGGGGGTCTCCGAGGAAACCGTAAACAGGGCATCTCCGCGGCGCACCTCATTTTGTTTGATATCGATCTCGACGGCTTCAAGCCTATTTGTATCGGTGATTGGGTTGTCAAAGACATTCGTATACGGAACGAATCTAGCTTCTCCGTGTCCGAAATCTTCTTTGGTTTTGGCGGACAAGCCACCATAGGTGTTACCGCAGTCTCCCAGCTTACGCTGTTCCCAAGGGTCAGTGAATCCGGCAAAGCGGATCTCAGGCTCGCTCGCGCCGTCGCGAGGAAACATCTTTTGCAGCATGGACTTTTTGACCGAACACAAGCTGTCGTACTTACGCTGATGAAGGGTGATGAGGTTGTCGAGCTGGGTAAAATAGGCACCTATTTGAACCTGCTCTTCATAGCTTGGATAGCACACGCAAGTATCCGCGATGGCGCCCTTTGAGATCGAAGTAACCTTGATACCCTGCATGAGAGGCACGAGCTGATTATGGTAAGAAACAGAGTTTAGGAAGTAGCCTAAATAGCCGTCAGCGAACTCCTCCACGGGCCTGCAAGGAATAGTGTGCAGGCCAGAAACAACCGGGGTCCCATGGAGTTCGCGCAGCTCAACGCATTTTCCAACAGCTTCATCTTCCGCTGTATCGGCAAATACGACATCACCCTCTTGTAGCGTTGCATTCATGTATTTTGATGCGGTATCCGGATCAGAGATATACGGAAACTCGGTGAGGGAGGCATCTATTCTTTCACGGTATTTGATCAAGATATCGCCGTAATGAACGTTCCTTAACTTACCCTCAGCCGAGTTGAGGTCAGCCCTTGAAAGCGTATTGTTTGGCAAGACCTGAAACGTTTCAGACCACTTACGCTGTTCCCAAGGGTCAGTGAATCCAGCGAAGCGAATCTCAGGTTCCAGTGCAGTCGCCCCCATGCTACTCACCGCCAAGAATCGTAGCGAGTTCCTGCACTCCAGCCATATCTCGCTTGCTTCCGGTAAGCTGCCCCAGCAAGTCGAGCAAGCTTGCGCTTTCGCGGGCGATGCCCTCCCCAATTTGGCTGAGGGTAACGGCGTACTTTGCACGGAGGGCCTCGAGCTGTATCGAAAGCCCGCTAAGAACTTCATCTGGAATCTCGTTGAGGGCATCAATGAGCCCGTCTATCCACTTAACGCTCAGAAGCTCAAGGCATTGCGAATCGCTAAGCTCCTCGATTCTTGACTTGGTGTCGAGTACGAGCTTGCCCTGCAGATCCTTGACTTCCTTCTTAAGCCGTTTTTGCTCCGAAATCAGCTCACTCGCACTCGCCAGCACGGTGCCAAGGCCCTCGGCGTCAAAGCCGATTTCCATCTGGCATTGCACGAGGTAATCCTTCACTTTCTTTTTTCCGTACGTGCCGTCCTTGTTTGCTTCCATGCACTCCCAATGCACCTCGGCATGGTCTTGTATGAAAGCGAGCTTGTCGGACTTCTTGGCCTTGATGTCAAGAAGGCTCAGATAATCCTTCAGCGCCCTAATCTCGGGGGAGTCGATGTCTGCCGCAAGCTCCTTGAGCGCAAGGGCGACCTCTTTCTCCACAAAAGCGCTGTTATCGTCGTTGAGAAGGATGGAGTCCTGATCTTCCTCGCTCATGCTGTCTATCAACGAGCTCAGCTCGGAATCGATGGCAGCGATGCGCGCGTCGCAGGCGTGGATTTTGCCCAGCTCATCGGTGAAGAATTGTTTTTGGACCAGACTGAAGGGCAGAATGCGCCCAATCCACGGCTCCTTCTTATCCTGTACTTCCTCCTCCTTGCCGTCCTTCGTCACGAAGACCATGTTCCTGTCAACGCGGCGAATGGCATCGAAGCCCTCGGACTGTATCATCTCAAGGTCAGCGGAGGTTGACTGCCAGCTTTCGTCTAGGACCTGATAGGCCTCGTACTTGTCCACGAGGGGGATGCCGGCAAGACGTTTGAATAAATCCTGTGCGAGCACCTCCTCCTCACTGCTGACGTTGACCAACGATGTCTCGTCCACGAGTTCCTCATAGAGATAAGCCTCGTAATCATCGAAGGCCGATTTGAAGCTCGTTTTGTAAGCCGAGACCTCTTCGTTGTTCTGTATCGCGCATGTAACGTCCTCGGTTGCCATATGGGCGACCCCGGCCGTCTCGTCAAAGGCGAAAAGCCGCTCTCGAAGGCCTGGGAACACCTTCCAATAGGCTTCAAGCGCATCAACCTCGCTTATGGGGATGCCGCCGAACATCGTGGCATAGAGGTCCTGGGGCGCTTGTCCGTCCCCGGCATCGACGTAGCGAGGGATATTGAGGTTGTAGTCGTTGTCCTTAATGTCCTTAAATGTTGCAAGCTTACTGAAACCCGGCTGGGTCTTCCTCGCCTCATATGCGTCAACGACGCGGCGAATGTCGCGGGATCGCAGCTTGTTCTTCTTGCCGTCCTTCACGAACCCTCTGCTGGCATCAATGAACAGCACATCCCGTTCCGCACGAACCTTCTTGAGCACCATAACGATAGTGGGGATGCCCGTGCCGAAGAAGATGTTGGCGGGAAGACCGATGATTGTGTCTATATGTCCGCCTTCGAGTAGCTTCTTGCGTATTTCGCCCTCGGCGTCGCCGCGGAAGAGCACGCCATGTGGGAGCACGATGCACATGATGCCGTCGCGCTTCAGATGGTAGAGGTTGTGCAGCAGGAATGCGTAGTCAGCTTTTCCTTTCGGCGCAATGCCGTACTCGGCGAAGCGCGGGTCAGGACCAGTGGGGGGCGTCCACTTCTGGGAGTAAGGCGGATTCGATACGCAGGCATCAACCAGGAGTGGTTGGTCCGTCTGCTTGCCTTCGCCGTCGCCCTCCATGGGCCAGTCGTCAGCAAGGGTGTCGGCGTTTTTCGCCGTAATGTTGGAGGGATTGATGCCGCGCATCACGAGGTTCATGCGGGTAAGGTTAAAGGTGTTGCTCTTGAGCTCCTGCGCATAGTAGTGGATCATCCCGGACGTGCCGCTCTTGGCCGCGACGCTCTGGCCGATGGTGAGCAGAAGGGACGCAGAACCACTCGTTGGGTCGTAGATGTCGATGGCGTCCTTGCCTTTGAGGTGCCCCGCAACGATGTCGCTCATGAGAATCGCGACCTCATGGGGCGTATAGAACTCGCCTGCCTTCTTGCCGGCGTTGGCGGCAAACTGGCTGATGAGATATTCGTAGATGTAGCCAAGAACGTCGTAATCCTCGCGACCATCCATAGGGATGGGGTCGATGAGATCGAGCAGGTCGGCGACGGCCTTGGTCTGCTTGGCCGTCGTGTCCCCGAGTTTGGAGAGACCCGTGTCGAGCGTCGTGAAGATGCCCTCGTAAACTGCTTTGTGCTCTTTGCTCACGAGGCGCGCGAAATCCGAGCATGCATCATGCACGCAGGAAATGTCGAAGTCCGCCCCCGACTTGAGCCAGGTTGAGTACAGGTTCTTGTAGGCGATGAAGTAACCGAGGTTATCCTGAATATACTTCACGTCCTTGGGTGAGTCCTCGGAGAGCTCGGCGATGTCCTCGTCGTCCCAAGCGTGATTCTTAAGGAACTGCACTTCTTGCTGGGAAAGAAACTTGTAGAAGACGAAGCCAAGGATGTAGTCCTTGTACTCGCTGGCCTCTATCTTCGAGCGCATCTGGTTGGCAAGGCGCCAAATCCGCGCCGCGAGCTGTTGCTTGTTCATGCACCTACTCCTTGCTTCTGTAAACGCGGTCGAGGGTCTGCCCGAAGTCGTCGACCCATTCCGTCCAGCCATTCTGACTCCCGCCGAGCACGAACACAGCGGCGGCGCTCGGACTCGCGAACTCGACGTCGTCGGCGAGCACAACGCGGCCGCTCACCTCGCCGAAAAGCTGCCTACGGGCGGCAATGGCGCCCTGATTCTTGAGCACCGCGCGAGAGAGGTCGACCTCCGAGCCCGCAAGCACTGTAAACGAGCCCGTGTCCTTGTTGTAGCGGCCACTCGCGCGGGCGCCGGTGCGCTTCGTGTGAAAGAGCGCGGGGCCCGTCGTCGGCATCGCGTCCGCGCGGTCGAGGTCGTAGCCGAGCGCCCTCATGCGGAAGAGGATGCTGGCGTGCAGCTCCTCCACACGCTCCTCTTTGTAGGGGGATAGCCGGGGGCTCGGCGTCGCCGAATTGTCCGTCTCGTAGGAGCCGTGGTTGCGCACGCAATCGATGGCCTTGGCCTCGAGCGAGTCCAGGACGTCGCGGTCGATGTTGTTGTCGTCGTCGAGGAACATGACAGCCTTGTTCCAAAACTCCTTCTTGGCCTTGTGGGCCTCCAGGCGCGCGAGCCCCTGGGTGGTCTGCCCTGCGTACACGCGCGAGAGCACGCCGTGGTCCTCATCGAGCAGGTAGTAGACGCCACGGAAGGGCAGCTCGGGGAGGTGACGGGCCTCGGCCAGCTTCTCGCGGGGCACGACGACTGTGACGAGCGACTCGCCCTCCACGCGGCAAATGCGTATGCCGTCGGTCTCGTTGTCAATGAGCTGCATGGTCATGGTGGTGAGGCTGATCACTTGAGGTCACCCCGCGAGAGCTCGTTGATCATGCAAGCACGCACGAACGCCGAGAAGCTGATGCCGCGCAAGGCCGCGACCTCCTTGGCGGAGTCGCGCAGATTCGCCGGGATGCGCATGGTCACCGGCACCACGTCGCCACCCACGAGGTACTGCCGTATCTCAGCCTCGCCGGGCTTCTTCTCCAAGAGGTCTGTGTACGCCATAAGGCCGCCTAACGCTGTCGTTTTGCAATACAATTGCAGCGCTCAGTATACACCCGCTTGGGAACAGCGTAAGTGGTCTGAAACGTTTCAGGTCTTGCCAAACAATACGCTTTCAAGGGCTGACCTCAACTCGGCTGAGGGTAAGTTAAGGAACGTTCATTACGGCGATATCTTGATCAAATACCGTGAAAGAATAGATGCCTCCCTCACCGAGTTTCCGTATATCTCTGATCCGGATACCGCATCAAAATACATGAATGCAACGCTACAAGAGGGTGATGTCGTATTTGCCGATACAGCGGAAGATGAAGCTGTTGGAAAATGCGTTGAGCTGCGCGAACTCCATGGGACCCCGGTTGTTTCTGGCCTGCACACTATTCCTTGCAGGCCCGTGGAGGAGTTCGCTGACGGCTATTTAGGCTACTTCCTAAACTCTGTTTCTTACCATAATCAGCTCGTGCCTCTCATGCAGGGTATCAAGGTTACTTCGATCTCAAAGGGCGCCATCGCGGATACTTGCGTGTGCTATCCAAGCTATGAAGAGCAGGTTCAAATAGGTGCCTATTTTACCCAGCTCGACAACCTCATCACCCTTCATCAGCGTGAGCGCCCGCCTTTGTAAAAGGAGGTTGCTCATGAGCAATACAAATGCAATCAAAGGCGACACGCTGTTCTGCGACTACTACGCCCAGTGGGTCAGCATCTACAAAGAGGGGGCAATCCGAGACGTGACCATGAAGAAGTACGACCTCACGCAGAAGTGGCTGGCGCGCCTCATCCCCACCCTTAGGCTCTCGGAGCTCAACCGTGTGAGTTATCAGAAGCTCATCAACGGTTATGCCGAGCACCACGAACGACAGACCACTATGGACTTTCACCACCAGCTCAAGGGCGCAATCCTTGACGCCGTGGACGAGGGGATCATCCAGCGCGACCCGACGCGCAAGGTGATCATCAAGGGCCGCCAGCCGCGCCCGAAGAAGGTGAAGTACCTCAACCAGTTCGAGCTGCATGCCATCCTCTCCGACCTCAACCTGGGGCCCAAGCCCTCATGGGACTGGCTGATACTTCTCGTCGCGAAAACCGGGCTGCGCTTCTCGGAGGCACTCGGCCTCACGCCCGAGGATTTCGACTTCGTCCACCAGACGCTCTCGGTTAGCAAGACCTGGGATTACAAGAACGGCGGCGGCTTCGTGCCCACCAAGAACGCCTCGTCGGTGCGCAAGGTACAGCTCGACTGGCAGCTCATCATGCAGCTCTCCGTGCTGCTGAAAGACCTGCCCGCAACGGAGCCCATCTTCGTGAAGGGCAGGGTCTATAACTCGACGGCGAACGGAGTCCTCGCCCGGCACTGCGAGCGCGTGGGGGTGCCGATCATCTCGATTCACGGGCTCAGGCACACGCACGCCTCGCTCCTTCTGTTCGCCGGGGTCTCCATCGCGAGCGTGTCCAAACGGCTCGGTCACGCGAGCATGAACACGACCCAGGACACCTACCTGCACGTGATTCGCGAGCTTGAGAACAAGGATGTGGACATCGTCATGAGGGCGCTGTCCACGCTGGTATAGAAAAGGCGGCGGGCGCTCACGCTGATGAAGGGTGATGAGGTTGTCAAGCCCGGCTAAGCTCTTCGCAATTGCTTTCTGCTCGGCGTGATCGGCAGGTACGGCGAGGAACGATTGCGAAATCAAATTCCAATCTGCGCGAGGCATCTTAGAGCCCGAAGACACATTTGCGAGCTTCTGGAAGCTGTCCGTTTGAACCAGCCGATACAAAAATGAACTGTCACACTCTGTAGCCCTAAGGACCCAAAAATCACCTACAGCTACACCATTGAACTGCGGGTATAGCCAATTCATCAAATAAGGACGGAGCTTCCCGTATAGGACATCTCCGGCGTAAAACTTGATTCCCGTTTTGCCGCCTTCTTTGTCGCACAAATCTTTGTTCAGCGTGCCCATGCCAGAAATGATGTCCTCGTATTCGACTTGAGGCAAATCGGGATCGCTTGACTGAATGGAAACCCTGTCGGTCAGATCAGAAAACTTACGCTGTTCCCAAGCGGAGGCGACAGCGGCTCTTTTCTCCAACTTGTGACTGCCTTGAACAATGTCCGCAGCAGTTATTCGTTGCGGGCATTTCCTTTTGCCCGCCCGGTTTGGGAGGTGGTTGCTTCATGGACGGTGGGAACGATGGCGCGCGCGAAGAGGACGCGGTCGAGCAAGGGCTCGAGCGGCAGGCGCAGGCAGCCGAGCAGCAGGAACGACAGGAACAGTCGGCGGCGTCGGAGCAGGTGCATTTAGCCAATAGCAGCTGAGCATTTTGCTCTGTTCAATTTGAACACTTCGCTCAGAACTGGATGAGCTCAAATAAAAGTCGACACCGTACGCGTCAGGTTTTCGACACTATACGCAAAGACATGCTGACTCCCTAACCCTATGCCTAACCTGATAGATGCTTCGATTTCTATTGGAAAGGCAGGAAAGGACCATGATCAGCATGGCCGCAGTCAATTCTATACGCCGGCAGCGTAAAGATGGCTACAGCGTCACCGATATCGCCAAAATGAACGGCGTATCGCGCGACACCGTCTACTAGTACCTTAAGCAGGAGGATTTCTCACCACGGCCCCCGCTGCCCGCGAAACCGTCAGTTAGCAAGCTGGACCTGTACCGCCCCCTTATCCAGCCCTGGCTGGATGATGATTCGCGACACTGGCGCAAGCAGCGCCATACCGGGCGCTGAAGCAGACATTCGAGCACATCGGGGGCGTTCCCACCCGCATCGTCTTCGACCCCCGCTACCTGTGCCGCGTGGCGACATAGATAATGGGAAGCCCGGCAAGGCACACCACCAAGGCGACGGCCGCGATTGCAAGCACGATGGCCACGTTCACGACGACATAGGCCACGGCAATGAAGACCAGCGCCAACACGCAGGCCAACAGCTCGGCCACATAGCACAAGACCAGGTTCGAGCTCGCGCGCTTCAGCAGGACGTCGGCGAGGCGGACAAGCTCGATAGCAAAACCGCTGCCGAAATTACGTCCGGGACCCTTTGCAACAAACCACTTGAACAGGCACATCAGAGCGCAGCCCAGCATCATCATGATAGAAATGACCCATGCAGAGCGCCCCGTCTCGATAAGGCTCTGGTCGCCCATCGCTCTGCCGTTGACGAGCTGGGTCGTTCCATAACCCATGACCAGCATCGACAGCAGCAGGCAGGCGCTCACCGCGGCGAGCAAGCGCGACACGCGCCTGCTGAACACCGGGCCCTCGCAGCTGAGCCCAAACCCCTCGCGAACGCGCCAAACGGCATGGTAGGCAGGGTACGCCGCGATGAGCGCGGCCACGAGCAGCGACATCCAATCGGACCCAGGCGCCGCCGACGCGTACTCCGTGATCGCAGAAACGGAGTAGCTGGTGTGGGACGACTCGTTCAGAAATAACGCAAACTCGCCCTTCCAGATGCAGAACGGAGTGGCGACAGAGGCGATGCCGACAGCGGCAATCGCGGCAACGGCAATAAGCAGCGCGCCCTGCACGAGCTTGACGACCTCGCCTTTGTTGGTGCGGGGCGCAGCCTCAACGGCGCTGGATGAAATTTGGATAGAGGTGTTCATGATCTTCCTTTACTCCTTAAAGTACAGATGCTATTCGCTATCGTTCTATCATTCCGTCCGGACAGTTTTTTATCGGACCGCCAGCAACCATTCACAAGGACATCCCGTTCAGTACCTCCCCGCGCTCCTCATACCCGCGCTCGAGCTTCTTCCCAAGCTCTGCAGCGCAGCGCTTCGTTTCCTCGGCAAACAAGTCATCGATGGCCCTGTCGATCCGCGTGCAAGTCTGCCGATGTTCGTCCTTCCAGGGCAGATCGAGCCCCAGGCTCGCATCCCAATAGCCGCCGAGCTTTGCGTTGATCACTTCCTCGGGATACAGCACGTCTTGGCGAACACCTTCGATCGCCTCGTCCTCGTCCATGTCACAGGCTGCATCGTCCTTCTTGAGACACTTGCGCAGCTCCTTTTGCTCGCGGACGCGATGCAGCGCGCTGGCGCACACTACAGCCAAAAAGCGATAACGTTCGCATAGGTCCCATTCGCCGCCGAGCCATACGCGATAGCCCAGAACGACGCTTGCAGGCTCCTCGTTCAGTAGGAACAGTTCCCACGGGTATACCTCAGCACACGCGTCCTCCCCTGACTTTTGTACGCCACTGCGCGTAAAGGCGCACGGCTCTACGTCGTAATAGCCAAAACCGTGGCCCGCATCGCGACGATTGATGACATGCTTGGGCAACAGGATGATCTTGTCGCTGGGCTCGGGATCTATCTTCCGCAGCTTTTTGACCTTGCGGCGGGCGCGCTTTAGGCTGCGTTCGCTATCGCCACGGCCGCGGCCGTCCGGCTTGCCGCCGTATCGAAGGGCAACCTCACGCGCCAGGATCTTTGTGTCCGCAGCGCACAGCAGGTCGCTCACGGTGGGCAGGTCTTCCCACTCAATGCCATCGACGTCCCAAATCCTGTTCATGTTCAACCTCTTTCTGGCTGTGAATTTACGCACTTGTTCGCCCTGCTCTACATGCTCACCAGGCATGCGCCCCGCTAGAGCGCCTTCTTGCTGGGCGCAATAACCTCGTCCACCAGGCCCAGCTCCAGGGCGCGTTTGGCGTTACACCAGCAGTCACGCTCGGTGAGCTCGTGGAACTCCTGGGCGCTCAGGTTACCGTGCTCGGCCAGCAGCTCGTCCAGCTCGGCGCGCATGGCAGCTGTGTGCTGCGCCACGATCTCGATATCGGTCTGCTGCGCCATGCCCGTGCCGCCCATCAGCTGGTGAATGAGCACCTGCGTGTGGCGGTACACCTGGCGGTGGTCGCCGCAGGCCAAGATCACCGCGGCCATCGAGGCCACGACGCCCTCGCCCACCGTGATCACGGGGCAGTCGAGCGACTGCATGGTGTCGATGAGCGCCAGCCCCGCCGTAACACTGCCACCCGGGCTGTTGATGATGAGGGTGATGGGCTCGGTTGCGCTTTGATGTTCCAGCACTAGCATGGACTTGATGAGGCCGTTGCAGGTCATATCGTTGACCTCGCCCTCCAGCAGCAGCACGCGGCTGTTAAGCAGCTCGCTTGCC
>ERZ1034980.700-NODE-700-length-22503-cov-15.127851_pt1 | contig 22503 bp, 4 predicted proteins | sample MGYA00520622_ERZ1034980 | MGnify/ENA primary metagenome ERZ1034980 (study PRJEB33766, sample SAMN09781791) | gut metagenome | biome: gut microbiome | host: Homo sapiens | place: Madagascar | study: EMG produced TPA metagenomics assembly of the PRJNA485056 data set...
AATATACAGTTGATGAAAGTGAAGTAGAAAAATATACAAAACAAGTAAATGGATACGATATAGTAAATACATATACACCAGATAATCCACCAACACCAGAAACGGTAGATATTAGCGGAACAAAAACATGGAATGATGAAGGAAATAAAGATAAAACAAGACCAGAAAAAATAACAATATATTTATTAGCAAATGGAAAACAAGTAGATGCTAAGGAAATAAGTGAAAAAGATGGATGGAAGTATAGCTTCACAGGACTTGCAAAATATGATGACAACAAACAAGAAATAAAATACACAGTTGACGAAAGTGAAGTAGAAAAATATACAAAACAAGTAAATGGATATGATATTGTAAATACATATATACCAGACAATCCACCAACACCAGAGACTATAGATATAAGTGGAACAAAAACATGGAATGATGCTAACAATAAAGATGGTATTAGACCAAAGGCAATAAAAGTAAAATTATTGGCAAATGGAAAAGAAAAAACATCAGTTATAACAACAGAAGAGCAAGACTGGAAATATAGTTTCACAAAATTACCAAAATATGATGATGATGGAAAAGAAATTAAATATACTGTTGATGAAGAAAATGTAAGAGGATATACTAAAAAAATAGATGGATATGATATAACTAATACACATACTCCAACAGAAAAATTAGACTTTAGTTTAAGAAAATTCATAACAGAAATAAATAGTGTAGCTGTAAATCCAAGTAGAGCACCACAAGTTGATGTAACAAATTTAGCAAATGGAACAAGTACAACAGCAACATATAATCATCCAAAAGATGCGAAAACTGTAAATACTGGAGATGTTGTTACATATACAATAAGAGTTTACAATGAAGGTGAAGTTGATGGATATGTAAGTTTAATTAAAGACGAAATTCCAGAAGGATTACAATACATTACAAATGATGCTACAAATACAACATATGGTTGGAAAATGTTAGATGCAGATGGTAAAGAAACTTCAGATGTATCAAAAGCAAAATATGTTACAACAGATTATTTATCAAAGGAAAAATCTGAAGATAATTTAATTGCTAAATTTAATAAAGAAACAAAACAACTAAGCTATAAAGATGTAAAAGTGTCATTTAAAGTAGTATCTAAAGATACAACTGGAAAAGAAATAATCAACCATGCACAAATTTCTAAGGAAACAGATTCTAATGGAAAAACAGGAACAGATATAGATTCAACACCAGATAAATGGATAGATGGTGAAGATGATCAAGATATTGAAAAAATTAAATTAACTTACGCAGACTTAGCTTTAAGAAAATTCATTACAAAAATTAATAATGAAGAAGTAAATCCAAATAGGGCACCACAAGTTGATGTAACTAATTTAGCAAATGGAACAAGCACAACAGCAACATACAATCATCCAAAAAATACAGTTAGTGTAAGCAGAAATGATGTTGTAGTATATACTTTAAGAATTTATAATGAAGGTACTAGAGATGCAATAGCAGCTTTAGTAAAGGATAACATTCCAGCAGGATTACAATTTATACCAAGTGATGATTTAAATAAGAAATATAATTGGAAAATGTTAGATGAAAATAATAATGAAACAACAAAAGTTTCAGAAGCAAAATATGTAGTAACAGATTATTTATCAAATAGTGTTATAAAAGCATATGACTCAACTACAATGGATACATTAGATTATAAAGATGTTGAAGTAGCATTTAAAGTTATAGCTGAAGAATCAACAAAAAATGAAATAACAAATTATGCACAAATTTCTAAAGAAACAGATTCTAATGGAAACACTATAAAAGATAGAGATTCAACACCAGATGAATGGATAGATGGTGAAGATGATCAAGATATTGAAAAAGTAAAATTAACTTACGCAGATTTAGCTTTAAGAAAATTCATTACAGAATTAAATTCATCAGAGGTAAATCCAAGTAGAGCACCACAAGTTGATGTAACAAACTTAGTAAATGGAACAAGCACAACAGCAACATATAATCATTCAAAAGATCCAGTTGAAGTTAGAGAAAATGATATAGTAACATATACATTACGTATCTATAATGAAGGAACAAAAAATGTATATGCTTCATTAGTTGAAGATGATATTCCAGAAGGACTTGAATTTATTACAGATAATGAAATAAATAAACAATATAAATGGAAAATATTAGATGAAAACAGAAATGAAGTAGCAGATATATCAAAAGCAAAATATATTGTAACAGATTATTTAGCTAATGATTTAATAAAAGCATTTGATCCACAAACAATGAGCACATTAGATTATAGAGATGTAAAAGTATCATTTAAAGTAAAAGCTCCAACAGAAAAAGGTCAAAAAATTATAAATTATGCACAAATTACTAAGGAAACAGATGACAGTGGAAAAGATGTAAAAGATAGAGATTCAACACCAGGAAAATGGGTTGATGGTGAAGATGACCAAGATACTGAAATAATTAAATTAAAATATTTTGATTTAGCACTACAAAAATGGGTAAGCAAAGCAATAATAATTGAAGACGGAAAAGAAAAAGTAACTGAAACAAGACATAACGGAGATATGAAACCGGAGCCAGTAGTAAAAGTTGACTTAAAGAAGAGCAAAGTTAAAAATGTAGTAGTTAAATTTGAATATAAAATAAGAGTTGAAAATCAAGGTCAAATTGCAGGATATGCAAAAGAAGTATCAGACTATATACCACAAGGTTTAAAATTCGTAAAAGATGACAACCAAAATTGGAGAGAAGTAGACGGAAAAATAGTAACAAATCAACTAGAAAATACATTACTACAACCAGGAGAAAGCACAACAATTTCTGTAATATTAACATGGATAAATAATTCAAACAACTTGGGATTAAAAACAAATATAGCAGAAATAAGTGAAGACGCAGACGATCACGGAAATCCAATTACAGATATAGACTCAACACCAAACAATCAAGTAGACGGTGAAGATGATCAAGACAATGCACCAGTAATAATAACAGTAAGAACAGGTGAAACAACAATATACACAAGCGTAATAATAGCAGTAATAGCAATCATAGGTGCAGGAGCATATGGAATAAAAAAATATGTACTTAAATAATAAAAAAATGCAAGCATAAGCTTGCATTTTTTTGCTCTGAACATTTAAAAAAATAAAAAATCTAAAAAGGGGGACGGTCCTCGAATACAAAAAAATGGGACGGTCCTTAAAAATGGAGAACATGAATCTTTTTAACGAATTATTAAAAGTAGAAAAATCCCTAAGTAGAAAGAGTAATGAGGACGATTTAAGTAGCAATCTTTTTTTTCGTAAATAAAATGTAAACAAAATGTAATAAAAGTCGAATTAAAGTGTATCCGTATAGAATCTAATAAATGTTTAAAAATGTACGATTTGACATTGCTTTTTTGAGAATTATAATAAGTATAAAATAAATAAAAAAGGAGAAAATTATGAAAAGCGGATTTCAAAAAGTAATAGCAAGTCTATTAATTGCAATAATAATGATAAGTACAACGTCAATCACAGTTGATTCTGCTGCTACTGTTGGAGATATAAAAGATGATTATGTACGCTCTGGATTAGATATTGTGAAGCAAGCAGCGTCTCATTTGGGAAGGGCGTATAATGGATCCTTTGGTTCAGAAACTGATGAAAAGGGATATAACTGTACGGGAATAATTTATAGGGCATTAGAGGATTTAGGATATTCATTTAGCCCTGTACATAATTGTGATAATTCATATCCTAATATTCCAAGACATACAAACGATTGGCATGGTGGATATACTGATGATGTAACAAATAACACTGATGTAACATGCAATAATATTACTAAAAAGGTAAATGTTTTATTTAATAGTGAAAGTGTTGATGAGTATCAAAATGCAATGTCAAAATTTCCAATGGGAGCTATTGTTATAGCGACTGGAACAGCAACTACAGATGGACATGCTTGGATATTTTTAGGAGAATTAGGTAATAGAGAGCAAGCAATTGAAAAGTTAAAATCATATGGAATAATTACGAATGAACAAGAACAGTATGTTATAGATACAAATAGTGGATCTAATTATTGGGTATTAGATTCGTCTGTAGCAGGTAGTGGTGTAAAAATAAGAAATTATATTGGTGGATCTGCTGGTGGAAGCAAACATGATTATTCTGGATATTGGGTATACCAAATTGCAAATCAACCAACGTTTTCAGGAAGCTACCATGTTAATTTAGGTAAGAAGGATAGAGACAATCCTGATGGAGATTATATTGCAGGTGTAACATATACAGTTGATCAATCAATAAATGGAGAGAAGAAACAAAGTAAAGTGGAATATGTTACAGAAAATAAACTAAAAAATATATCAGGAGAAGTTAATATAACAGATACAACAAAATATGATAATTATATATTTGGAGAAAAAAATGCTGAAGATGCAGGATATGCTACAGTCGGTGGTACATATGGTGTAAATGTATATAAAACAATAGTAAACCAAAAATATACAATTGAAAAAATTGTATACTATTCTGGATCAGAAGATAATTTAAAGAAACAAGAAATTAAACCTGGTGAAAAGTATTGGATATTAAGTTCAAGAGATGCAAAAATAGATAAAGATGTAACTGATGAACAAAAGAAAAATTCGATTGCATATATTGAACTTGCAAGTAAAAATGCAGATGGAACAGTAGGAGCATTTACATATGTTGGTTTAAATAAATCAATAAATGGTACATATCATATGAACATTGCAAAAAAATCAACAAATGATGATTCAAAACTAAGTGATAAGTCAACAGCTTTGGGAAATACAACATTTAAAATAACAAAAACCGAATATGGTCAACAATCAGAAACAAAAGAAGTAACAACAACTGATGGAGAAGAAGTAAAATCTGTATTTGGTGATACAAATATAAAAAAGGATTCAATAGGAGCTGATAAGCCAGATGTATATGTAATAGATGAAGTTACAACAAAGAATGGATATAAAAAAATTGATTTATCAAATATATCTATAAATGTATATAAAATAAAGGAAGAAGATAAATATCAAATTGATTATGTACGTGTTGATAAAGATGGAAAAGAAATGGGAAGAGCAGAAAGTAGAAAAACAGAAAATGGCACAAACGTAAATGGAGAGCAAACTTTTGATATTGATGGAGACGGAGTTTATGACATTGGTCTAGAAGTTAGCAATAATGGAATGGCTTTTTGTATCACAATTAGAAATCCACTTAAAAATGGAAATTATAATGTTAAATTAATAAAAACAGACTTATTAGGAAATCCACTAACAGAAAAAGAAACTGTATTTACAATAAATGGTCAAGATCAAACAACAACAAATGGTGAAATATCATTAGCAACAGAAAAGGAAATAACGGAAGATGGACAAAAAGATGAATATAAAATAAAAGAATCATCAGCACCAGAGGGATTTGAGTTATATACAGGAGAAGTGAACTTGACAGCTGTTGGAAAAGAATTAGATGAATCTTTTGAATTAGATAAAGAAAATACAAAATTAACAGTAGATGGTGAGGAATTAGTACAAGGACAATTATCTAAAGATGGATATGTAACATGGAGTTTAGATGGAGACACAATTACAATAAAAGTGAAAAATGGATATTTTGATTTAGCATTACGTAAATGGGTAACACAGGCAATAGTGACAGAAAATGGACAAACAGTAGTAACAGAAACAGGACATAAAGCTGAGGATGATCCAGAAGAAGTAGTGAAAGTTGATTTAAGAAAAAGTAAATTAAATGATGTAACAGTTAAATTTAAATATTCAATAAGAATAACAAATGAAGGAGAAATAGCCGGAGAAGCAACAGAAATAAGAGATGATATACCAAAAGGACTAAAATTTGTAGCTGAAGATAACCCAGATTGGAGAGAAGAAAATGGTCAAATAGTAACAGATAAATTGGCTGGAACAACTTTAAAAACTGGAGAAAGTGCAGAAGTAGAAATAATTTTAACATGGATAAATAGTGAAGATAATTTAGGTGTATTAATAAATACAGCAGAAATAAATAAAGATCATAACGAATATGGCGTACCAGATAGAGATTCAACACCAGGAAACAATGTACCAGGAGAAGATGATATAGATGATGCACCAGTAATGGTAACAATAAAAACAGGTAGTGAAATAGCTTTATATATAGCTATAGCATTAGGAGCAACAATGATATTAGTTAGTGGAATAGTTATGATTAAGAAAAAAGTATTAATCAATTGGGAATAAAATATGAAAAGGAGAAATGAATATGAAAGTTAAGAAAAAAGTATTAAAATTTTCAGTATGCTTATTATTAGTAATAATTATGCTAATGAATAGTGTAAGTACATCGATTTCTATATTATCGCTCTCTACATATACGAATAAAGCTGCCGCAACAGTAAGTATAATTAAAGCATTACCAAGTGGTTGGATATTTAAAAGCAGTGACGGTTATACAGTAGAAATTTCGAAATTTACTAATACAGATGGAGGCAAGGAAGAAAAAAAAGATGCATTTAAAAATTTATTGTGTATAAATCATGGATATAATATCTCTTTTGACAAAGTTAAAGAAGGAGATGATATATATACTGCTGATGGGATTTTTAAGGATAAAAATAAGGCGTTATGGTTAATAGATAATTTTTATTTAGCAGAAAATACAGATGAAAATACTCAAAATACTATGAGGGAAAATTTAAAGAAGTTATTAAAAGAAACAAAAAAATACAATGATACAGATGTTGATAATATTGTAAATGCATTATGTGTTAGTCCAGAATCAGATATGTATTATCCTATATATTGTATAGAACAAGCTATATTATGGAAATATACAATAAACAATGAAGATACTCAAAATGGAGGTAAAAGAACACCTGTATTGGATGATACAACTAACTTAATATATAAAGATGAAAGTAATTCAGAAAAAAAACTAGACGAGATAGATGGAAAGTATAAAAATTATAAATATATATATGAAGCTTTGTATAGTATAGCTGAAAGTAAAGGTGTATATGAATCTCCAAATAAAGACAAAAAATTAGAAAGCATTTTAAAAGAAGTTACACTAAAGAATGGAACTGTTGATTTAAAAAATAATCAAGTTACATATGATGTTTCAGTACCAAATGGATATACTTTTTCTAATTTGGTCTCAAGTAGTTCTTATGATGTAACAATTAACAATCAGTCTGTTGGAGCTGATCAATATTCTGTTGAAACTAATAACGATAAAATAGTATTGAAATTTAAGTCTGAGAATTTAGCAGGAAAAAGTGTTAAATTAAAAATGAATATGAATGGTATTGTTACAGAAGGCGTATATATAGCAAATCAAGAAGGAAAGGATCATCAAAATTTAATTAGTATAAAGAAAAATGTGGTAACAATATCAACAGAAGCAACAGCAACATCAGAAATATCAGGTACATATCATATGAACATCGTAAAAAAATCAACAACAGATGATTCTGAACTTTCAGATAAATCAAAGGCTTTAGGAGGAACAACTTTTACAGTAAGTAAAAAAGTATATGGTCAAACAGAAGAAAAGAAAGAGGTAACAACAGAAGAAGGTAAAGCATCAAGTTCAATATTTGGTAATGTTGATATAGATAAAGATGGAATTGGAGCTAATAAACCAGATGAGTATAGAATTGAAGAAACTAATACAACTGAAGGATATGAAAATATTGATTTATCTAATATTGTAATATACGTATACAAAAAAGCGCTTCAAGAAAAATATGTAATTGATTATGTTAGAATAGATAAAGATGGAAAAGAGATAGGTCATGCTAATAGTGGAGAAGGAAAAAATGCAGAGCAAAAATTTGATATAAATGACGATGGAGTATATGATATTGGATTAGAAGTTAGTGACGATGGAGTAGCATTTGGCATAACAATTAGAAATACTCAAAAAGAAGGAAAATATAATGTAAAATTAATAAAAACAGATTTGTTAGGAAATCCTTTAACAGAAAAAGAGACTGTATTTAGTATAAATGGTGAGGATCAAACTACTGTTGACGGAGAAGTAGAAATTGCTACAGAAAAAGAAATAACAGAAGATGGACAAAAAGATGAATATAAAATAAAAGAAACATCTGCGCCAGAAGGTTACGAATTATATACAGGAGAAATAGCACTAACAGCTGTAGGTAAAGAATTTGAAAAAAGTTTAGCATTAGATGAAGAAGCAACAAAATTAACAGTTAATAATGAAGAATTACCTCAAGGCGAAACATCTAAAGATGGATATGTAACATGGAGTTTAGATGGAGACACAATTACAATAAAAGTAAAAAACAGTTATTTTGACTTAGCATTACGTAAATGGGTAACACAAGCAATAGTAACAGAAAATGGACAAACAGTAGTAACAGAAACAGGACATAAAGCAGAAGATGATCCAGAAGATGTGGTAAAAGTTGATTTAAGAAAAAGTAAATTAAATGATGTAACAGTTAAATTTAAATATTCAATAAGAATAACAAATGAAGGAGAAATAGCCGGAGAAGCAACAGAAATAAGAGATGATATACCAAAAGGACTAAAATTTGTAGCTGAAGATAACCCAGATTGGAGAGAAGAAAATGGTCAAATAGTAACAGATAAATTGGCTGGAACAACTTTAAAAACTGGAGAAAGTGCAGAAGTAGAAATAATTTTAACATGGATAAATAGTGAAGATAATTTAGGTGTATTAATAAATACAGCAGAAATAAATAAAGATCATAACGAATATGGCGTACCAGATAGAGATTCAACACCAGGAAACAATGTACCAGGAGAAGATGATATAGATGATGCACCAGTAATGGTAACAATAAAAACAGGTAGTGAAATAGCTTTATATATAGCTATAGCATTGGGAGCAACAATGATATTAGTTAGTGGAATAGTTATGATTAAGAAAAAAGTGTTAATTAATTGGGAATAAAATGTGAAAAGTAAAAAAGGGCGGTTTAAGGACCGTCCCTTTTTTTAATGTCATGATAATGTAATAAATACAGAAATTGCGGAAATCCGTAAGAAAACATATAAAAATGTTATAAATATGTGTTTTGACAAATATTTTTTTATAACTATAATACATGTTAGAAGACTATAAAGAAAGGAGAAAAAAAGAGAAAAATGAACAAAAAACAAATAATGCAAAAAATTTTAATCCTTTTTGCCATAATAATAGGTTCTTTATTTTGGCAACAAAAGGTAAATGCAGAAACTTTCCAACCTATTGGTACAGGAACAACAAATAGAAATGCAACAAATGCATATGTTAATACTCAAAATTGGGGTTCAGTCAAAATATGGCAATATACAACTGGTGGATCAAACAGTGTAACAGATAATGTTTATTGTGCTAATAAGGGAGGAACATTTGTAGGTAAACATAATTATACAAAATATAATTTGTATGATGAATCTAAAAAAGATACATATAAAGTTGTAAAAGACAATTATAACAAAATCTTATGGGTATTAGATAATGTTTACATAGATAAAAATGTGGATGCTAATGTGCAAGCAAACATGATTGAAAATCTAAAAAAAGTAACTAATGGATCTGTAAATAGTCAAATTGACTATATTACTAGTCATGGAAATAAAAATGAAATTTTTTATGAAATTGCTCAAATGCTACTATGGAGATATACAGGAAATATTAATGGATCACCAGGAAACATAACAGCATTTAAGTATGGAAATCAGACAATTGCTCAAGCAAAAGATGTATATAATGCATTAGCAGGTGTTGCTGATAAACAAGCTGGTTATAGATCATATAATTTAGATTCAAATGGACTAAAAACCTATATATCTAGATTATCTTTTAATAGTAATCAAGCAAAATTAAGTGGAAAAACAGCAGGACCATTTATATTAAACAATTATGATGAAAAATATAATTTGCCATCAACATGGAGTGTAACTTTGAATGGAAACAATCAAGTAAAAGATAAAGATTATACAGTAAGAAGAGATGGAAATAAATTCTATATAGATTTTACTAATAATTTACCTACATCAGGGACAGTAAAGGCTACATTAAATATAAAATCAATAATTACAACAGGTTCTTATTGGGTTCAAGATAAAGGTGGGCAACAATTAATTTCAATAGATAAAAGTGTTTATAGTAAAGCTATTCCTGCAACTGTAATAGGAAGTAGTAAATATTATATTGATGTAGTTAAGAGAGATAGCGCTACTGGTAAAATGGTTTCAGGAGCTAAATTTTCAATAAAATCTGATGATGAAAAAACTACATATAAAGAAGGTCTTTCAGGAGAAGATTGGGGAAATTTAAAAACTGATACTTTTGAATCATCAAATACATTTACTATTACAGAGGAAGAGGCTCCAGAAGGATATATAAATGCATTTAAAGGTTTGAAAATAAAGTTAAAAATTTCGATTGAAAGTGGTAATTTGAGTCCTGAAATAAATATATATGATGGAGATAATGATGTTACATTTGATTATATTTTTGATTTGAAAGTCGGAATTATAGAAAAACAAGATGAAAATAATGTTGTAAGAATTGGCTTATTTGTTGCAGATCCAGGGGAAGTAAGTTATGATTTAAAAGTATTAAAGAAAAGTAAAGTAACCAATGATAAATTAAAGAGTGCAAAGTTTAATGTTTATGAAAGCGATAAATCAACATTGAAAGGTGAGCTTGTTACAGAACAAAATGGATATTCAAATACATTATCATACAAAGTTAATGAGTTAGATAAAGACTTAGACAAAATATATATTAAAGAAACAGCAGCACCAGAAGGATATAAAATCGATATGCAAGATTTTATAGAAATACAAACACATGTAAATGCAAATGGTACAATAACATTAACTAATCCAATTGATAATGAATATGTAAAAACATATATGACGACTATAAACAAAGTTCCAACAGTTATTGTTCAAGTACTTGATAGTCCAAATAATGTAAAATACAATATAAAGATAGTAAAGAAAGATGCTATTACAGGTGAAGAAATAAAAGATAAAACTTTTGACATTAGAGGGTTTATTATGCAAGATTGTCCAGATGTTAATGATGAAGAAAGATATTCATTTAAATTTACATCAGGTGGAAGTTTTGTTGAAGAATATGACGCATTACAAATAGAGCAAGATTTAGAGACTATATGGGTATCAGAAATTACAGCACCAGAAGGATATCAAAACAACCTGGGAACAATAGAGCAAGATGGTGTAACTTGTAGAATATTTGCTAAGTTTGTACCACACATAGATAAAGATGGAAATTTAAGTGTAACAGGTGCAAGCTCAGATGGTGGATTCTTATTCTTTGTAAATCCAGAAACAAATGTATTTTGGGGATTCCCAAAAACAAGTAAATTGTATAATTACATAGAAGATCCAAAAGTTGAAACAATAGATGGTGTTCAAACAATTGTATTAACAATTAAAGATCAACCAAAAGTTGGAGGATATAATATTAAACTAGTAAAAACAAATAGCAAAGGTGAAAAAATAGAGCATAAAGAAGCAAAATTCACAATAAATGGAGAAGAAAAATCAACAGAAGATGGTATATTAAACATAGCAGATAATAAAACAATTTCACAAGATAATCAACAAGATGTTTATGAAATTGAAGAAACAGAAGCACCAGAGGGATATGGAAAGTATAATAAAAAAATAAGTTTAAATATTATTGGAAAAGAAAATGAAGATGATTTTGAACTAAACACAGATGGAACATATCTTGAAATTGATGGAGAAAAATTAGAAAAAAATCAAACATCAAAAGATGGATTGGTAAAATGGAATATTGAAGATAATACAATAACTATAGAACTTGTAAATAAATATTTTGATTTAGCATTACGTAAATGGGTAACACAAGCAATAGTAACAGAAAATGGACAAACAGTAGTAACAGAAACAGGACATAAAGCAGAAGATGATCCAGAAGAAGTAGTAAAAGTTGATTTAAGAAAAAGTAAAATAGATGATGTAATAGTAAAATTTAAATATAGTATACGTATAACAAACGAAGGAGAAATAGCAGGAGAGGCAACAAAAATAAGAGACGATGTACCAGAAGGACTAAAATTCGTACAAGAAGATAACCCTGATTGGAAAATAGAAGATGGCAAACTAGTAACAGAAAAACTTGCCGGAACAACATTACAACCAGGAGAAAGTGCAGAAGTTGAGATATTATTAACATGGGTAAACAGCAAAGAAAACATGGGAGTAATGATTAATACAGCAGAAATAGAAGAAGATCACAATGATTATGGAGCACCAGATATAGATTCAACACCAGGAAACAATGTACCAGGAGAAGACGATATAGACGATGCACCAGTAATGTTAACAATAAAAACAGGTAGTGAAATAGTAATGTATATATCAATAGCTTTAGGAACAATATTAATAGTAACAACAGGAATAATAGTAATAAAGAAAAAAGTACTAGTTGATTAAATAAAAAAGATATATTTTGAATTAATTCAAGATATATCTTTTTTTTACCTATTTAAAAATGGGACGGTCCTGCCATTAGTAACTTGAAGATTAGAAAAAATGGGACGGTCCTGGTAGAAAGATATGTAAAGACTATTGAAAAATATAAATAATTATGCAAGTTTTCCGACAATAATATCTCTTATAAAATAGTAAAAAATATTACGGAATCAATAAAGCACATATACAAGTTTATTTGTAATAGAATATGCATAAAAATGTAATGAAACTGTAATAATGCCTAAAAGTGATAAAATCCGTAAAAAAGGCACATAAAATTACAAAACAAGCTAATTTGACTTATATTAATAAATAATTAAAATAAAAAGTAATATTGAAAAAATGAAAGGAGAATTAACATGAAAAAAAAGGTAAGCTTAACAGTTTTAGTTGTGACTTTGATTATAGTTACAATTATAAGCATATTACAATATAAAAAAACAACTACAAATAATAGTCAGTTAGCTGAGACAGAGGATAATTTATCTGGAAAAGTTGTATTGGATAATGGAATAAAAAGCATAGAGATTACAACAAATGAACCTAAAATAACTGCTGGGCAAGATTATGGAACAAGTGGTTTGGATATTATAAAGAAGGCATCTGAACTGCTTGGAAAACCATATGGACCAAAAGCAGGTGGAAAAGGGGGAGATCCATATTCGGATCCAAATAATCCAAAAGTATATCCTGCAAGCCAGGTAACTAATGTAGATTGCTCTGGTTTAGTGTGGTGGACATTAGCTTCTTTAAATATGAAAACAAAAGGATTTACATATAATCGACCTGTTCCAATAGATACAACGCACTGGCTTACAAATAAGGGGTTCTGGTTTACTGAAATAGAAGCGTGGAGATTTGATAAGAATACGAATCAATGGGCAGAATGTAAAGCAGAGGGGGCAGCAAGTGTAAGAAATGTTGATTTGCAAGTAAAAAGTGATAAAAGTGATTGGAAAAATATAAATGTATTAAAAATAAATGATCCAATAGGTTCTAATTTAAGATACTGGGAATATTATGATGGAAACAACAAAAAAGAATTACCGATGGGAACAATTATAGTATCTTATGGAGAAGGTCTTGGATATCAGTATGGTCATGCATGGATATATATAGGAAATTTAGGAAATAGATCACAAGCAATAGCTAAATTACAAGCAATGGGAGTTAATATTGATGAAAGTTGTGTAATAGATAAAGGAAATGGATGTACTCATTGGAGAATTGAAAGTGCCGGATCTGGTGGTAAGGTTACTATAAACAATGGAGATCCTGATTATGGAGAAGTAAGTACAGAAAATAATAAAGTAAAAGGAGTTGGTCCGATATGGGCATTTCAAGTAGCAAATAATTATTCAATTTCAGGTGATTATCATATATCTGTATCAAAAAAAGATGCTGATACTTCAAATACTGTATTAGGTGATTATAGTGATGTATTAGCTGGTGCAGAATTTAAAATTGAACAATTTAAAAACAATTCAAGCACTTCTACTGATTTATCAACAACAACTACTATAGCTGATAAGAAATCAGCCACACCAGTAGTGTTTGAGAAGAGTAAATCTAATAATGTTACAATAGATGATATTACAAAAGTAGATAAATATAAAATATATGAAAGCAAAGCTCCAGAAGGATATAAAAATAATAGCGGTATAATTGAATTAGAAGTTACAAAAACTATAAAAAATAACGGAAATTCATCGGTATATCAAATTTCAAATGTAAGAGTTCGTGCTGGTACATGGGCTAAAGATCTAGAGCCAAATTCAGGAAATAAAGTTCAAATTACATTAGGGTTAGAATCAATTGATACAGATGTTGCCACGCCTGGATATGTAATTGGTGTTGAAATAAGTGCGAATGCTATCACTGTAACATATAAAAATAATAAGGAAGAAAAAAATGTAAATGTTGCAATTGATAAAAGATCAACATATAATACGGAAGTAGATGATGTAACATTAAAATATTGGGTATTTGATTCAGAAGATAAAAGACCAACAGCAAGTAATATGACAGGAAGTATAAATAGTCAATATGCAAAGGAAAATCCTTTTACAATTAAAAAAATGAAAAGAGGAGATATTAAATATGTATGGATTACAGAAAAAAGTCATAATGACCTTTATACAGATGGATTTTTTGATATAACAGGAGAAGAAAATCAAAATATTGATTGTAGATACATTTTCATGAAAATTGTATGTGATGAAGCATCTGGAAGTATATCCGTAGCTTATCCAAATAATGAATTCAAAATGTTATGTCAAATAACAAAAAGTGGTGAATTAGAATATTTTGAGAATACTTGTAAAGAAAATACATATATAGATAATAATGGAAATACAAAATACTATGTAGATGTTGATAAGATAAGTGTTGAGGATGGGAATACCGCGAATATAACAGTTCCAATTATAAACCCATATAAGCCAATTGAATATAGTATTGGATTAGGTAAAAAATTGGCAACAGGAAAATTAAGCGATTATAAATATCCAGAAAACTTATCAGATGTTGAAAAAGAATTAATAAATGATACATCAAAGTTTGTTTCAGGAGCAAAATTTTCAGTAAAACAAGCTTTCTCTCAAGGAAATGGCAATAATACAGCTTGGAAGGATTTAGGTGAAGTCGACGAGAATAATAATCAAGTAGTTGTTTCGAAAAATGGGGGATATACAGATATTACAGGAGATGAAATACCAACTGGATATAGTTTTGTATGGTATAGAATACAAGAGATAGCACCTGTTAGTGGAGGCAAATTAAATAGTAATGTGTATTATGTACTTATGGAAAATTACATGCAGAATTCTGCTGAAGGAAATGGTGTACTTGTACATTTATATAAGAATCCAGAAATAAATAGTGAAACACAAATACCTATAAGGGATAAAAATCATGAAATATCAACAAGAATAGAAGGCAATGGAGATATATTTATTGCCGATAAAGAAGATGGATTTATGGTGTTTTTTGATACTAGTACAAATAGTATACAATTTGTTATGGTTGATGAAAACAACACAAAAAAATACAATGTAAATTTGGCCAAAATAAATAAAGATGATATAAAAGATTTTAGCTTAGAAGAATTGAATAGTGATTCAATAAAACAAAAAATGGTCGAAAATGTTAAATTTAATGTTAAACAAGAGAAAAAGACAACGACTGAGTATTTGATTGAAAAAAATGAAAAAACTGTAACAACTGTTCAGGGAGATTATACTTCAGTATATAAAGATGTAAGTATAAAATCGGATAATTATGAAACATATACAATAAATGAAATAAATGCACCATCTGAGTATGTTATATATGATAAAAAGATAACAATGAGCGTTAATAATGGTCTAATTACATCTGAAGATGGAAGTTATTATGCTCCAAATTTGGTAATTATTTCTGTTGATATTGATGGGGACGGATCAATAAATTCCAATGAAGAGATAATATTAACTACAAAAAAAGATTTAACGTATTATTCATCTCATAATATATTAGATGGTAGGATATATGGAATGATTGATGATACAGACGAGAATAATGTAAATATTACATTAATATTAGCAGATGAAACATATGAAGGTTCATATAATGTTAATATAGTAAAAAAGGAGCTAAAAGATAACCAAGAAGATAATTATCAAAATGAAAATGCAAAATTTATTAGTACTCTTTCAGATGCTAAATATTCAGTACAACAATCATTAAATAATGATGAATATGATGAAGATGGTGAACCAATTATAAATAATTTACCTGATGTAACAACAACTAAAGATTCAGTAACTTCAATAGTAAATGATGTTGCTATAACAAATACAGATTATCCAGATACATATTGGATAAAAGAAAAAGAATCACCTGCATCATATAATATAAATAAATTAAATTTAAAATTAGATATATATAAAAGTAAAAAAGATAACAAGTATACAATAAATCGTGTTGTTATTAAAAATGGAGATGAAATAAAGGATGCAATATATAAAGGAGAGACTTTGTATATAAGTGATAAAATGACCTCAAAAGAATATTTTGAATATTACATAGTAGCAGTTTCTTTAAAAGAAAATTCTGTAGGCGATTATACAATAGAGGTGACATGGAGGGATGATAAACCAACATATGATATTAATTTAGCAAAGACAAATGCAACAACAGGAGAAAATATTATACTTTCTGGAGTTGCAAGTGCAGACTTTAATATAAAATTATATTCTGATGATACCTTTACGGAATTGGCTGAATTTAAGGATAAAGATGGAGTTAATTTGAATGAAAAGGAAAAATATACAACAACAGATGGTGAAATAAAATTGAAAGATATAGTAATGCCAGATGTTAAAAGTGGTTCAATAACAAATTATCTAGCTATTACAGAAACTGCAATTACAGATCCATCATATAAGATGTTTGAAGGAACACTAATAATACCTATTACATTTACTCGTAAATCAAATGGAAAGCTTACACAAAGCAAAGGTGAAGCATATATAATTAACAATATTACTGAAAAACAAAAAATAGATGACAAAATAAATGGTGATGGAGAAGATGATAGTGAAAAAATAACAGTATTAGATATAGAAGATGTTATAACAGTTGTTGTTCCAAATCAAAAGTCAGGTGAGATATCATTACAATTAATAAAAGAAGGAAGTAATATTAAAGGTGAAACTGTTGTAAAAAACTTAGATGGTGCTGAGTTTGAAGTATCTATTGATAATGTTGACGAAGAAGGTACTGTAATTAAAAATTTATATCGTAGTAATCCTACAGATATAACTGGGCAAAATAGTGAAAGGGGTAAAATTATTATAAATAATCTACCAATAAAAGTGAATGATATATTGAAGATTAATATTAAAGAGGTATCTCCTCCAGATGGATATATAATACCTGATAAATTAATAGAGGGTATAACTTACACTGCAACAGTTGATGAGAATTTATCTATAAAAATAGACAATCCATATGATGATTCAATTTCTAATGCAGTGACATTTTTTAATAAACGTATAGTTGTATATGTAAATGATGAACAAGAAGAACATTCTGGAAAATATAAAATTAACCTTACAAAAAAAGGAGAAGATGAAAGTATACTTGATGAAGTTACATTTAAAAGAACTGGAATGATAAATAATAATACTTCAACTTCAAATCCAACAAGTAACAAAAAAATTGACGAAAAAGATTTTAAAACTAATAGTGATGGTGTAATTTGTATAACAGATGAATTAGGAGAAGAGGCGAAAGACTATGAAGGTGAAAATGGCTTTGTAAAAGTACCAATTAAAGATTACAATTCTTCACCGGATGAATATGAAATAAGTGAAATTAATATGGGCAAACACGAAAATAGTTATGTAAAATTAAGCAAACCAATAAGTGTAAGCATAAGTAAAGGTCATATATCTAATGAAAATAGAGCATATGCTAATAGAATTACACTAAGTATAGATAATGATGATACTGACAAAGATTATGTTGAAATTAATTTATTAACTAATAAATATAGAAAATGGACAGGAACATATAATGATTTTGGAAATGTTCCAGAGCAAGATTACGACCAAGAAACAGAAATACCAATTGAGGTTCAAGATGTAAATGGTTTAAATTATAAAATATTGGTTAGTGGTACTGGAAGTACAGATTGTAGTGAAATTACATATTCAATAGTAGTTGTTAATCCAAGACAACCTACACCAAGCAAATACAAAGTAAATATTAAAAAAGTAGGAACAGATGGAACAGCACTTAATGACATAACATTTGCTAGAACAGCAAATTTAAATGTTGATAACAAAACTGGAACAGCTGAAAAAACAGTTAATACTAATATGGATAAAACAACAAATGGAGGATATGCGAGTGTAACTAAAGATGTAGAAACAGCAGGTAGTGAGTTAATAACAGTATCAAAAGAAAATTATGAAAAAAAAGATACATATACGATTAAGGAAGACGACTTAGGTTCATATGAAGGTGTATATAGTAAATATCCATATGATATAAATCTAGTTATAGAAAAGAAGTATGAAGACTTTACTGCAGGTGTAGATAAAGCTATATTGACAATTAATAATGAGACAAGGGAAATTAATATATCAAATATTACAGAGCAAAAAATTACAGTAACAGATGATAATGGGGAAAATCTTGATGTAACAATGAATGCAAGTAAAGAAAATGATGAAATAACAATTACATTGATAATTGAAAATTCAGAGCTTACATCAGTTCCTGTTGAAAAACGTTGGGTAGATGGCAATGATGAAAACAATTTAAGACCAGATTCAATAAATGTAGAATTAAAATACAAAAAAGATGGTAATTTTGTAAAATATGAAAAAGATGGTGTAGAAAATCCGGTAACATTAAATTCAAATAACAATTGGAAATATACATGGGAAAAATTACCTAAAAATATAAATGGGAAAGTGGCCGAATATACTGTAGAAGAAACTTTAGTTCCATCAGGTTATACAGTAAATACAACAACTGAAGGTGACGTAATAGTATTAACAAATAACCATACTGTAACAGAAGTAGTTGCTAAATCAAAACAATGGGAAAATGTAGCAAATGCTAATTTATACAGAGTTGATATGGAATTATACAAAAAGGGTGAAACAATAAAAATTGGAGATACAAAATCTGTAATTGGTAATGATATGGCATCATGGAGAAATTGTGAAAAATACGATAAAAATGGAAATCTAATAGAATATGTTGTAAAAGAAACAAAAGCATACTATAGAACAGATGAAAATTCAGAAAAATGGATTGAGCTTGAAGAAGGTAAAGATTATGTAGCTATTGAAGAAAAGGATGTGTTTTTAAATATATTAAATACACCTGGAAAATATAAAGTAATGCTTTCAAAAATTGATAAAGATAGTAAACAAGCAATAGCCGGAGTAACATTTAATGTAAATGACATAGTTACAAATCCGACTGAAAACAATGGTATAACATATGTAAATGGTGAAGATGGAAATCCACTCGAAGTTAATATTGACAAAAATAATGTTGATGAAGTTGATACATATGAAATAAAAGAAATAAATACAAATGATGAATATTATAAAATAAATGGTTCATTAACAGTAAATGTTACAAAGAAAAAAATTATAGAAGGTAATAATATTACATATAAATTAAATACTGTTTATTTTGAGGATGGAACAATTGATGATAATGGAGTAGCTAAAAAGACTGTAAAATTAGAAAACGATGAAACAGCAGAAGTAACTGCAGAAATAGTTAATAATACAGTAAGAATAACAGTTCCAAATGAAAAGAAGAAAGGTACATATTCTTTAAAAATAATAAAATATAAAAAAGGAACAACAACAGCTGTGGCAGGAGCAAAATTTAATCTAATTGGTGGAAATATTGGAAGCCTTCAATTAGAAAAAGGTGGTAAGCCATTATCAGAAGAAAATTATAGTGAAATTGTTACATCAACAGAACCTGTGGCAATTTGGAATGATGTTATAAATATAAGAGATATTGCTACACCAGATACATTTACTTTAAAAGAAGCTGATGTTGGTGAAAATAATACAGATATGTTTGTAGGATTTACAGAGCCAATTAAAATTACTATTAATAAAAATAATAATTATAATGTTGAAAGCATAGGTTTAGCAGTTGGTGATAAAGAAGCAACTGAACAAAATGGAAAACTTGTATTTAACAAATCAATACATAATCAAAAAGTAAAAGCAATGTTATCATTTGATAAGTCTACAAATACATTAATACTTGAAGTTGAAAATCCTGAAAAGTATGGTTCATTTGATTTTAACTTAGTAAAATACATAAAAGGAACAACAACTCATCTAGATGGAGCAGGATTTAAAATTAAAATTGTAAATAAAGAAACTAATGAGTTTGTTAGAGATGGCGAAGGAAATGCTATTGATGGAACAAAAGAAATTTTTGTAGAAAATGGTCAAATATTAATTGAAAATATTAATATTGCTAAAGCAGGAATAACATATGAAGTAACAATAGAAGAAACAACAGTTCCTGAGGGATATCTTGGATTAGATGGACCAATAACATTTACAGCTGTTTCAGAAACAAATGCTGATGGAGAAACATATAGTTTAAAACCAAGTGAACCTACAACAATAGCAAATGCAAAATTGGTTGAGGTTAAGGAAGATGAAATATTAGTTGAAGCAGAAAATAGAGTAGAGCCTACAATTCATAAAGGTGTAAAAGATGTAGAAAATCAAAGCTCTGGATATTATAATGAAATAACTGGCGATACATATGAAAGTGAAGAAGATGCTAAAAAGGTATTACATGATTGGGTAATAAATACATCATTACCAAATGGTGTAGAGGAGTATTCTATTTATGAAATATCAGATAAAATAGATGATAGATTGACATATGAAGGAATTGCTTCTGTAAAAATTATAGAGGGAAAAAATATAGTTGCTGATTTAGTTGAAGGAACAGATTATAAAGTAGCATATGATGAAGCATCTAGAATGTTAAAAATAACATTTATAGGACAAGATCAAGCTATATCTGAAACAGTAAAAAATAATATTGGTAAGACTATAGAAGTTAGATTTAATACTAAATTTGCGTTAGATGATAATGGAAATATAATAGCATTAAATCAATCTGTACCAAACCAAGCAACATTAACATATGGAAATGGAAGCACAGTTGAATCAGAAAAACCAGAGGTTCATACAGGTGGAGTTGGATTGTTTAAATATGATAAAAAAACAGGAAAAGCTTTATCAGGTGCACACTTTAAAATAGCAACAAGTAAAGAAAATGCTGAAAATAAGGTGTTCTTAAAAGATACTGAAGGAAATGATGTTGAGGCAATATCTGGCGAAGATGGTGTTGCAGAATTCACAGGATTGGAATTCGGTGAAGATGCATTAAATAAAGTTGAATATAAAGTAAATGATGAAATAACTGGAGCTGAAGTATATAAATACAATTGGGAAGAAGTAGAAACAACATATTATATAGTTGAAACAGAATCACCAGAAGGATATATGCTATTAGAAGAGCCGATAGAGGCAATTGTAAAAAAAGATAATTACAATATAGAAGATATAACATCATTAATTCAAGTAGGAAACCAATCAAACAAATTTGATTTAAAGCTACGCAAATGGGTAACACAAGCAATTGTAATAGAAAATGGAAAAACCGTATACACAGAAACAGGACATAAAGCAGAAGACGAACCAGAAGAAGTAGTAAAAGTTGATTTAAGAAAAAGTAAATTAGAAGATGTAGTTGTTAAGTTTAAATATAGTATTCGTGTAACAAATGAGGGAGAAATTGCTGGAGAAGCAACTGAAATAAGAGATGATAAACCAGATGGACTAATTTTTGTACAAGATGATAACCCAGATTGGAGATATGAAAATGGTGATATAATAACTGATAAACTTGCAGGAACTACACTACAACCAGGAGAAAGTGCAGAAGTTGAAATATTATTAACCTGGGATAATAGTGAAGATAACATGGGTACAATGATAAATAGAGCAGAAATTCAAAAAGACCATAACGATTACGGAGTACCAGACATAGACTCAACACCAGGAAATAGAGTACCAGGTGAAGATGATATAGATGATGCACCAGTAATGATAACAGTAAAAACAGGAACAGATTATATAATATACTCATCTATATTACTAGGAGCTATTGCAATTATCACAGCAGGTGGTGTACTTATTAAGAAAAAAGTAATGAAAAGAATATAAAACAGTGTGAGCTGATTTAGAAGAAGAAATCTATAAAAAGATTTCTTCTTCTTTTTACATTCAAAACTTAGGGAATTAAGAAAAAAATATAAAATTTGAATCAAGAAAAAAGTATCAAAAAAGATAAGAAAATGTAATATAAATGTAAAAAACGTTTTAAGGAGGTATTTC
>ERZ1034980.702-NODE-702-length-22479-cov-43.217267_pt1 | contig 22479 bp, 22 predicted proteins | sample MGYA00520622_ERZ1034980 | MGnify/ENA primary metagenome ERZ1034980 (study PRJEB33766, sample SAMN09781791) | gut metagenome | biome: gut microbiome | host: Homo sapiens | place: Madagascar | study: EMG produced TPA metagenomics assembly of the PRJNA485056 data...
CGGCTCCATCATCCTCGGACAGACCGACGAGGTGTACACCGCGCGTGATATCCCGACCGACCACAAGTACAGCATGAATATCCTAAAATAAATTTAATGGGATCTGACCCCATTACATTTTTCTAAACTGAATCTAAACTAAAGTTTATGGGGTCAGACCCCCTTACGAAATCCCTCAGCCGCGCTTCGCGTGAAGGCCGAAGTCAATGATTTTCGCGACGAGCTCCGGAAAGCCGATGCCGGCGACACGGGCCGCGTCCGGGACGAGGCTCATCGCGGTCATGCCCGGGAGGGTGTTGACCTCGAGGACGATCGGGCCGCTCGCGCCGACGATGAAGTCGATGCGGGAGACTCCGCAAAGGTTCAGCTTACGGTAGACCTGCTTCGCGATTTCGATGGCCGCCGTACGATCCGCCTCGCTGATCCGTGCCGGGATGATGTGGTGGCAGAGTCCCTGCGTGTACTTCGCCTTATAGTCGTAGAACTCGCGCTCTGAGGTGATCTCGATCTCCGGCAGCACCTGGAGCTCCTCGTTTCCGATGATCGGCACCGTGATTTCCGTGCCCGACACGAACTTCTCCGCGAGCAGCTGGTCCTCATACGAGAAGATATCCTCGATGGCCTTCGGCAGCGCCGACGCCACCTTCACGATCTCGACGCCGATGCTGGAGCCCTGGCATGGTGCCTTCAGTACCGCCGGCAGTCCGATCTTCTCGATGATCCGCGCCGCGATCTCGTCCACCGTCATCTCGCTCTTATGCACCGCGATATACTCCGACGTCGGAAGCCCCGCCGCCTTCAGCATATTCTTCGTATAGATCTTATCCATGCCGACAGCACTCGCGCCGACACCAGGGCCGGTGTACGGAATCCCCGCAAGCTCCAGCACACCCTGGATGCAGCCGTCCTCGCCACCCTTGCCATGCAGCGCGAGGTACGCGATCTCCGGCTTCATCGCGAGGAGCTCGCCGATGTTGTCATGGTGCAGGTCGAACAGCGTCACATCCGTGAAGCCATACTCCTTCAGCGCCTCAAACACCGCCTGTCCGCTCCGAAGCGAGATCTCCCGCTCCGTCGAAATCCCGCCATATACCACCACGATCTTCAGATCCTTATTCATATCGCTTCTCCTGTTTAAATCCGGCACAGTTTTCTGCCAATGTCTCTGTCCCGTCGATCATACCGTCCGGGGCGTTCCCTGCCCCTCGACACCTCACTTCCCGGTGCGCCCCTCAGAAGACATGCGCTCCGGAATGTAAGCCGATTATAGCGCACACCCATTCATGCGTAAAATGATTTATATCTCTATTATTGATGCAGCAGTCGCATATAGCTCGTCTCTGCTTCCACCCATACAAAAAGCCGACGAATCCGGGCTACTGTTTTCCCGTTTTCGTCGGCTGCTGCTACGAGCCTGTCGTACGCAATTTCGATGCAAATGCGCTGCTCTGTCGATGCAAGCAGCTGCTATGGATTGCAACGCTTGCACGGTGCATATCCCTCGCTGATGATCAGTTCCCGCGACTCGTTTACGTCTTTCCGATTCTTTGGGCTGATCGTGTCCACACTCGAGCAGCTCGGCAGGTGGAACTTGTGGCTGTTCGTGTTCAGCACATAGCTTCCCGCTGTTGTGCCCGTACCCGCTGCGCCACCAGCGTTTCCGCCGCCGGCATTGGCCGACGCAATGGCCGCCCCGCTTGCGGCTCCAGCACCCGCGGCACCACCTGTGTTCTGTCCGCTGCCGGCATTCTGCGCTGCAGTGCCCGTACCACCAGCCTGATTTGCGTTCTGACCGGCTCCGGCGTTTGCGAGCGTCTCTGCCATGGCGTTCTTCGCGACGCTGAAGTTCACCGTCTGGCCATCACTGACCGCGGTGATCTCTCCCTGCATATCGGTGCGGAAAGTCGTGACGCCGGCATCCCGGAGCCGCGACAGCACCGCCTCCGTCGGATGACCGTAGCTGTTGCCGGCACCGACGGAAATCACAGCATACTGCGGAGCGACTGCCCGCAGGAAAGGATATGAGGTCGAGCTATCCGAGCCGTGATGCCCGACCTTCAGCACGGTGCTCTGAAGATTTACACCGGCATTCAGAAGATCCTGCTCCTCCGCGCGCTCCGCATCACCTGTAAACAGGAAGGAGGTCGCACCGAAGCTCAGCTTCATGACGATGGAGTTGTCGTTGCTGTCCTCTGCGTCTCGAAGCGGTCCGAGGATCTGGACCTCCGCCCCACCGAGCGAAAAATTCGTGCCCGGCGTCGGCACCGTGATGGATTTTCCCTGTTTCGAAAGGTACTTCACGAAGCTCTGGAATGTCTTCGTCGTCCCGGTCGTCACCGGGCAGTATGCCGTACCAACCGTCGCATAATTCAGTGCACCGGAGAGACCGCCGATATGATCCGCGTCCGCATGCGTCGCGACCATCACATCGAGGAAGCTCAGCCCATGCTGCTGCAGCCACGCATATATATAGGAAGATTTCTCCGGCTTACCGCCATCGATCAGCATCGCCTGACCGCCGCACTGGATCACCGCCGCATCGCCCTGCCCGACATCGAGCCAGGTCACCGTCAGCGTCCCCGCCTGTGCAGCCCCTGTGCTCCCGGCGGACTGCGCCGTCCCGGCACTGCCACCTGCCTGGGTCGTCGCAGCCTGCGCTACATGCTCGCCGCTCTCTGGCTGTCCCGACGTCTGCAGGACCAGCACCGCCGCCAGCACACAGAAAACGGACAGGAGCACTGCACCCATCCGCTTCATCCGATTTCTACCCCTCTGATTTTTCATACCAAGATGCCTTCTTTCTCAAGTTGCACATATTTTAGCGCGGTCCGGCACCCATGTCTATCTCTTACAGACTTCTCAGCTCTGCGCTGAGCTCTTCATTCGCGGAGTAATCCACCGGCATGTCGATGATCACCGGTACCTTCTCCTCGAAGCCCTTCCGGATGGCTTCGCCGAGCTCCTCCGCGGAGTTCACGCGCACGCCCTTACAGTGCATCGCTTCCGCGAGCGCCACGAAATCCGGGTTCGTGAAATCGACGAAGGCCGCGCGACCATACTGCTCCTCTTCCTTCCACTTGATGAGACCATACTCGCTATCATGGAAGATCACGACGACGAAGTTCACCCCGAGGCGCACCGCCGTCTCCAGCTCCTGCGAGTTCATCATGAAGCCGCCATCGCCCGTCGCCACCAGCACACGACGCTCCGGATAAACCAGCTCCGCCGCGACGGCACCCGGCACGCCGATACCCATGCTTGCGAAACCGTTCGAGATGATGCAGGTTTCCGGCTTATAACAGCCATAGAGGCGTCCGATCCACATCTTATGCGCGCCGACATCGGAGATCAGGATGTCCTCCGGATCAGAAAGTGCCTTCCGGATATCCGCTACGATCCGCTGCGGCTTCATCGGAAAGGCATCCGAGTGCACGGCCTCCTCGATGGACTCCTCGAAGAGCTCCTTGATCGCGAACGCCCAGGTCGGCTCCTCCTTCGCCTCCAGCAGCTCTCCGAGGCGTGTGAGCGAGGAATCGATTTCACCGTTTACCTGTACCTCGCACTGGTAGTACTTACTGATATCCGCCTGCCAGTTCGAGATATGCACGATACGGTGATTCCGCTCCGCGTTCCATTTCGACGGCTTCAGCTCCATCAGATCATAGCCGATGCAGATGACGAGATCCGCCTCCTCGAACAGCCGGTTGACATAATCCCGCTGTGGGATACCGATGGTCATCATGGAGTAGCGGTTGTCTGCCGAAACGATGCCCTTCGCCATCATGGTGTTCACGACCGGAATATGCAGCTTCTCCGCAAACGCCGTGATCACCTGAGAGGAAGCATAGTGTACGGCATTGTTCCCGACGAAAATCAGCGGCTTCCGCGCTGTGCGGATCGACGCCGCCGCCATCTGGATCTGCGACTCCTCAGCCTCCTGCTGGCAGACCACATCCTTCATCAGCGGCATCTCGAGCCCGCTCACCTGACGCTCGAGCCTGAAGCTTCGCCACCAATCGCGGATATACGCGTGTTCACAAAAAGGCGCTCCAGGAAAAACCTGAAGCGCCCTTGCTTAATATCACTTTATCATCTTCATTTGATGCCTGATACATCATCAAGCATTTCTGAATTATAGCACGCGGATACGGATAATTCCATCCGCACACAATTCCATTCCGATATCGGAGTCATAACAGGGCGCTGTTTTTCCAATTTCTGCTTTACAGAAATTGAACTCACTGATATATTTGATTCCAGCAAAGGGGAGTAAAGGGCAGTCGTCCCGGATCGGTTTGGGGCGCGACTGCTGCATGACAGCGTCAGCACGGCGGGAACGCCCGATGTCATGTGTTCGCTTGAGACTTTTGTCACAGTTTAGGTCTGTGGCAGGGTCTCTTTTTTTCTGCCACGATGTTTTTCAGGAGGTAGAACATGAACTTTTTGAACACATTCGCTGCACTGTTTGCCAATGCAGGCAACCTGCACTGGCAGATGGTGGTCATGTGGGCCATCGGCGGCCTGCTGATTTATCTCGCCATCGTGAAGAAGATGGAGCCGAGCCTGCTGCTCCCGATGGGCTTCGGCGCAATCCTCGTCAATCTGCCGATGTCCGGCGCGATCACCCAGGGCGACACGATCGGCCCGATCACCGCACTCTTCGATGCCGGTATGTCGAACGAGCTCTTCCCGCTGCTTCTCTTCATCGGTATCGGTGCGATGATCGACTTCGGACCGCTGCTTGAGAAGCCGTGGCTCATGCTCTTCGGTGCCGCTGCTCAGTTCGGAATTTTCTTTACACTTTTCGCTGCCGGTTTCTTCTTCGATCTTAAGGATGCGGCATCCATCGCCATCATCGGTGCGGCAGACGGCCCGACCGCGATCTATGTCGCGAACGTCCTGAAGTCGAAGTACCTCGGTGCCATCATGGTGGCCGCTTACAGCTACATGGCCCTCGTCCCGATCGTACAGCCGCCGGTCATCAAGGCACTCACTACGAAGAAGGAACGTCAGATCCGTATGCCGTATCAGCAGGGCAGCGTCAGCCGGCTGACGAAGATCCTCTTCCCGATCGTCGTAACCATCATCGCCGGCATCGTCGCACCGACCAGCGTCGCCCTCGTCGGCTTCCTCATGTTCGGTAACCTGCTCCGTGAGTGCGGCGTGCTGAATTCCCTCAGTGAGACTGCGCAGAGTGTGCTCGCAAACCTCATCACCATCGTGCTCGGTCTTACCGTCGCAGGCCAGATGACCGCCGACCAGTTCGTTCGTCCGGACACCCTTCTGATCCTCGCCCTCGGCCTCGTGGCCTTCGTCTTCGATACCGCAGGTGGCGTACTCTTCGCGAAGCTCCTGAACCTCTTCCTTCCGGAAGGCAAGAAGCTGAACCCGATGATCGGTGCCGCCGGCATCAGTGCCTTCCCGATGAGCGGCCGTGTCGTCAACAAGCTCGGCCTCGAGGAGGACAATCAGAACTTCCTTCTGATGTACTCGATCAGTGTCAATGTTTCCGGCCAGATCGCATCCGTCCTCGCGGGTGGACTGATTCTGACCCTGATGGCTTAAAAAGGAGGCCCGATATGTTACATCTTACTTCATGGACACAGACCCTTCCGATGATGGCTTCCGGCATGGCCGGCATCATCCTCGTCATGGGCGTCATCGTACTGGTCGTCATGCTTCTTAACAAGCTGACCAGCAGTAAATAAATCACATACGAATACCAGAACAGCCGGGTGAAGAAATCACCCGGCTGTTTTCACGCTAAGTATGCATTGCGCTTATCTTCTTTTCCTGTTATCCTATCAAAAGGTGCTACCATGAACGGTAGGCGGTTAGTCCCTCGTCAGAGGGTTGTGACCCTCTGAAACATTTTTTGTAAAGGAGGGATGCCTATGTTGACTATCGAAAGTCTCATTGCAGTGTTGAGCTTCGGCTTAGCCTGTTTTGAACTTGGATATACACTCGGTAATAAAAACGCAAAAAAATAATCGCCCCCAGTCTCCAAACTCAGGCGATTATTTTAATCAATTAGTTAGGGACTAACCGTCTATCGGTAGCACCTTTTTCATTTACATCATAGCACGCTTATCAGGCTGTGTCAAAATCTTTCATATATCCCCGAACTTCAGCTTCGCGGCGTGCTGGATCAGCTCTGCGGCCTCCTCGATACTGTAGCAGGCGCTGTTGATGCAGAGGTCACTGTACTCCGTGTTTCCAGGGAAATTCGGGATGTACTTCCGGTGATAGCTTTCGCGCGCCTTATCCGCGTCATGTACTGCCTTCACCGCTTCCTTCTCGTTCATGCCGAAGTAGTCGATGCAGTTCTTCACACGAACCTCATACGGCGCATAGACGTACACGCGCAGCAGCCGCGGCTCGTTCCGCAGGCAGTACGCACCGCAGCGGCCCACGATGATGCACGAATCCTTTTTTGCGAAATCCTGGATGATGTTCTCCTGCACGAGGAAGATTTCATCCTGCATGTCGTTCGTGCCGACACCGAACGGATACAGATGATAGGAGAATTTCGAACGGATGTCCTCTTCCTTCCGGCTGATTTCCTTCACGGAGGTATTCATGCGCTTCGCGGTTTCCTCCACGATGTCACGGTCCATGAACTCGATGCCGAGCTGCTTCGAAAGCGCGCGCGCCACCAGGCTGCCGAATGAACCAAACTGTCTCGAGATCGTGATCACATATTTTTCCATGCTGTCCCTCCGCTCTTAAATTTTAGTAACACAGCTCTCCTGCGCCCGCCGTCGGGGTCTGACCCCTTTAATGTCCGTTCACAGTACCTTCTGGATGAAGCTGATCGTACGTGCTTCCTTCGGATGTACGATGACCTCCTGCGGTGTACCCTCCTCGACGATGTAGCCGCCGTCCATGAAGATGACGCGGTCTGCGACCTCACGGGCGAAGCCGATCTCATGGGTGACGATGACCATCGTCATGCCGTCCGCCGCCAGCTGCTTCATGACGGCCAGTACCTCGCCGACCATTTCCGGGTCGAGGGCCGAGGTCGGCTCATCGAAGAGCATGATGTCCGGCTTCATGCAGAGCGCACGCGCGATCGCGACACGCTGCTTCTGTCCACCCGAGAGCTGGGACGGATAGGCCCCGACCTTCTCGGCGAGGTCCACGCGCTGAAGCATCTCCATCGCACGTTCCTTCGCCTCCGCCTTGCTGCACTTCTTCAGCTCCACCGGCGCCAGCATCAGATTATGCAGGACATCCATATTGTTGAAGAGATTGAAATGCTGGAACACCATACCGATGTTCTCGCGGACCTTATTCATATCCACCTTTTTATCGGTGATGTCGACACCATCCACATGGATCTTTCCGGCCGTCACCTCCTCGAGCTTGTTCATGCAGCGAAGAAAGGTCGACTTACCGGAGCCGGACGGGCCGAGGATGACGACGACCTCGCCCTCGTGGATCTCGGTCGAGATGTCCCTTAAGACCTCGAGATCACCGAAGCACTTCCGAAGGTTTTCTACCTTTATTTTAACATTTTTATCGTTTGAAATCACGGCTTTTTCCTCCTTTCCACTGCCTCAGCGCTTCACGCCGCGGTTCATTCTCCGCTCCACGATCTTCGCGATATAGGACAGGATCGTGATGACGACGAGGTACATGACGCCGACGATTGCCCAGGTCTGGAAGGACATGAAGGTCTTCGCCTGTACGTTCTTCGCGGTATTGACGAGCTCCGGGAAGCCGATGACCGACAGGATGGAAGTATCCTTTACGGTGATGATGAACTGGTTGATGATGCTCGGAATCATCGTACGGATCGCCTGAGGCATGATGATCTTCCGCATCGTGGTCCAGTATGGAAGACCGAGGGACCGTCCGGCCTCCATCTGGCCGATGTCGACCGACTGAATACCGGCACGGATGATCTCCGCCATGTATGCACCACAGTTCAGTGCGAGACAGATGGTACCGGCCTGCAGTGCCGACATCGTGAAGCCCTGACCGATCTTCAGTATATTATTCAGCAGATACGGTACACCGAAGTACACGAAGAACGCGAGTACGATCATCGGAACACCTCGAATGATGAATACGAAGATCTGTGCGATGATGTTGCATACCTTATTCTTCACGACGCTCATCAGACCGAAGATCATACCGAGGATACATGCGAACAGTAGTCCCAGGAATGCCAGCAGGAGCGTCCGTCCCATCGCCAGCACCAGCAGTCTTCCGTAGGCGGAAATAATTTTAGCCATAGTGTCTCACCCTTCTATAATCTGCATCCGCTTATCCGCACCGTTCAAACCGATGTAGATCTTCGGATGTCACCAACCGTTCCATTTCCATCTTCATGGAAATACGCCGCAGCACACCAGTCTGTAGGGATCAGGCTGATGTTCTGCGACGATATTCTGTATTTTACTTTATTGATTCATATGATCGAGTCATCCGGCGGGCTCCTGTTCGGACCTCATCGCCTCATCGATCAGATGACTCGCCCGGATCAGCCGAGGTATGTAGCGATGATCTCATCGTACTTGCCGTTTGCCTTGATGTCCTTGAGACCTGCGTTAAACATATCGACGAGCTCCTGCTTGCTGGAATCGAAGATGGCGAAACCATACTCTGCAGGATCGTTGCCGGTACCATCGACGATCTTCATGCCGAGGCCGGTATCCTTGATGTTGGACGCCATGATCGGCGTATCATCGAAGCAGGCTGCAACCTGACCGCCGACGACAGCCTGGTACATGGTCGGTGAATCCTCGAAGTAGGTGATCTCGAAGCCATACTGATCCTTGAGACTCTCTGCATAATCTGCACTCATGGATGCGGTCTTAACAGCGACGCTCTTCCCCTTTAAGCCATCGAAGCCGGTGATGTCGGAGTTCTCCGCCACAGCCATGCTCTGGTTTGCATCATAATATCCATCTGAGAAAATCCATCCGGACGACTTGCGCTCATCGGTGATGGACGCACCGGCGATCATACCATCTGCCTGACCTGCCTGACATGCAGCGATGGACGCATCCCAGCCGAGTGGCTTGATCTCATACTTGAAGCCCTGATCCTCAGCGATGGCTGCGACGATATCCACATCGATACCGACGAGCTTTCCGCTGTCATCGGTGTACTCAAATGGCTTAAATGCGGTATCGGTTACGATCTGCCATACCTTATCGCTGTCTGCAGCGGCTGCCGTGGTCTCTGCTGCGGCTGCGGTCGTATCTGCGGCTGCCGTTGTGTCAGCAGCTGCAGCTGTGGTTGCGGCTGCGGTCGTCGCTGCGGTATCGGAGCCTCCACAAGCGGTGAGTCCAAGTACTGCCATCGTTACTGCCATTACAAGTGCGCTCTTTTTCATAATTTTCTCCTCTCATCTTTCTGCAGTGAAGCCTCGCTTCACGAGATTTATCCTAACGGCGCTCGCCGGTAGAAACATATTTGTTAAGACTTTCGGCATGCATCGACGAAGGCCTGTATGAGCTTTCGCGATTTCGGATCCGTCATGTAAGCGAATTCCGGATGCCACTGTACGCCGACGATGAATCGATGATTCGGCACGCTCAGCGCTTCCACCAGTCCGTCCTCCGAGTACGCCATCGCGACGGTCTCCGGGGCGAGCTGCTTCACCGCCTGATGGTGATAGCTGTTTACCGCATAGGGTCCCGGGCCGATGATGTCGGCGAGCAGGGTGCCCTTCTTCACGTCGACCGTGTGAATCGGCCGATCATACGGCGGGTTCATGCGGTGCTCCACACTGGACGGATGCTCCGTCGGCAGGTCCTGATAAAGCGTACCGCCGAGGAGGGCGTTCATCAGCTGGATGCCTCGACAGACGCCGAGCACCGGCTTATCCTCCCGGTAGCAGCGATTGAAGATATATGTTTCCATCTGATCGCGGCGACTGCAGCGGACGCCACAGCTCGCTTTCGCTTCCTCATGGTAGACGCCGGGGTCCACATCGTGACCACCCGTCATCAGGATGCCATCACAAAGAGAAAAACAGGCATCCATCTCTGCCCGATCGATCGTCAGCGGAAGCATGATCGGAAGTGCACCGCAGGCCTCGAGGGCCTTCATGTAACCCGGAACCATCCAGTAGCTTTCCTTCGCGTCATCATACAGCGGGATCAACCCGATTATTTTCTTCATACTTTCCTGCCTCCGCTCCTTGTCCTCGTTACCGACATGTGTCTATCGTAAAGTAAAAAGACAAAGAGGTCTGAATCCTTTCGGACGCAGACCTCTTTGTCTTGGCTCGTATGTTAGCACTACAACGTGTAAAAGTCAAGCTTTTGCATCGCCGGATAGTTGATTTTCCTTGCCATTCCTCCACTTTATGGAAGATCGTTAAAAAATCTCATATCCTCGTGTCTCATATTTGAGGCCGTAATTAAAAGACTCTTAAGCCTGCGTCTTTTTCTTTCATGGGCTATATCATACGACGATGTAAAAGACATGTCAACCACGTCTTTTATTCCGTTTCCGGATATGTGCTATAACTCCAGCATTCCAGGCAGAGGGGCGCAGGATGCCCGGCGCAGTTCCACGGAACTAGAAAACCGCCGTATGCATCATCACATACGACGGTTTTACATGGAGTATGAATTTTATCTTAGGTAATAGAATTCCTTTTCAGGAAGTATGGTGCGCGTGGTTCAGGAGTTCCCCGTCACCATATGCAAATCAGAGTTTGAATCTTGTACGTATAACTACTGTGTCACTTACGCAGGATCTGTTCGATCGCACACGTGCGCCCGCTTCGCATTCCTGCAGAAATATTCCTTATGCAAGAGCTGTTCCCAGCGCCTTGCACTCTGCCAGCGCTGCCTCGTCCGGGGCATCCTGACAGATCACGGTGGAGATCACATCCGCGCCGTCTGTGTCGCAACGGCTCTTCCACTCCTCCATCCATGCACCATCTCCCCAGCCCCAGGAGCCGAAGAGACCGATTTTCTTTCCGGACAGTGAGCCCTCGACCGCTGTAAACATCGGCTCGAACTCGTCCTCCTCCAGAACCTCTGCACCCATCGCCGGGCAGCCGAAGGCGATCGCATCATAGGACGCCACGTCTCCTGCAGAGAATTCGGATGGTCTCAGTACCGTTACCTCAGCACCGGCTTCCTGTGCGCCTTCCGCAACAGCCTTCGCCATCTGCTCGGTATTACCGGTCCCGGACCAGAAAACAACCGCAACTTTGCTCATTATTCCTCCTCTCATCTTTAGAAAAATTTCAGACACGCTCTTATTTCATGCTTCGACGCCCGAGGGCGAGTCGGTCGCTCCGGCAGAAATCCGAAGCCTATCCGAAATCCATCCTTTTTATATATCCAAACAGTCGCCGCTTATGGTCAGCGATCGATTTGGTCGTATTCACTCAATGCTTCCGGCGTGGGATCATCGCTTCGCCTTTCACATCGGCACCGTAAGGTGGTGCTGCCCGCGCAGGTATGTGCGCTCCGTCCCCTGCATTGACCGCGTCGTGGTGTATCAGCTCGCGACGGTGAGCTCCTCGAGGGTCCGTCCCTGCGCCCATGCACGCTGGTAAATCGTGGTGCAGCGCCGGAATCTGCGGAAGGATGCCTCCGCCTGCTCGACATCGCCGTACACCTTCCAGGTGCCGACCGTCTTGCAGCCCTCTTCCTTATGGTTGATGAAGCCCTCGACATCCTCGAGCGGATAACCGAGGAAGATGCCGATCTCATGCGGAAACTCGTCTGACGATTTTCGGGCGCGGATCCGACGGCTGAGCTTCGCGATGCAGCGCGCCATGTCGTCACAGTCATAGCCGAAGCCCATCAGGAAGGCGCGCACCCTCTCCTGCTGCAGTACATGCCGCAGATGCTCCGGCCGGTACAGGTACAGCAGCACCCGTCCCTTCCGGTAGTTCATCGGTACCGCCCGGAGGCCCTTCTGCACGAAGATCCGGTTCATCTCCCGGATGTCCGCCCGCGCCTGCATGAGATCCGGATACGGAAGACTGATCAGATTCGCCGGCTTCATCCCCGCCAGCGTCGGCGAGCAGTTCTCGATTAAAAGCTGTTCCGGCATATGATCTCCTCTCTTCGATCTTCTGTGTCCAGTGCCTGATGTCTGGCATCTGATGCCCGGCGTCCTGTGCCTGTCATCTCACGACGTACATCAGCATCCGGCGTCCGAACTCTCCGGCCTGAAGATCGGTACCGGATGTCTGGTGCTTGAATCAAGTCACCCGATACCGCTTCAAACAGATTCTGTCGTCGTGCAGGTTAGTTGTTGCTAACCATGGCTGTATATTACTACACGCACGCGTTAGTGTCAACTAACTTTTGAGAATATTTCGTATTCTGGAAGCCATCGGTAGCCGTTCTACGCCCATGACTCTCTTTGAAGTTTGAGGCGCTCCTTATTCGCCCACCCCATGAAATCCACGATTTCTTAAAAGTATTGGACCCGCCCCAGCTCATAAGAAGCTTCAAACTCACTAAGTGAGCCAGGGTGGCTGAACTGTTACATCCATCGTCATGCCTACGATTGTCTTTTCACTTCCGGGGAATCTGCAAACTAAAAAGAGATGCCCGATTTAGGCATCTCAAATAATCATCGGTCTAGTGAAAAACTTACGAAATACGAAGCTGATAAATCTTGTTTTTATTCAGCATGGCGCAAATATCGATTGTCTACAAGTTTTTGAAATTCCGTAAACAAATCGATATACTGATCAGCTATTTCATAGCAGATTTCTTTGATGACTTCGCCATCATAGTCATGTGTGAGTTCATTTCTGTTCCGAAGCATCTCTATCCATACCTCACTGCTGATGAGCTGAAAATCGAATGCTTTTCGGAGCACCTCTCGAGGCGAGCCTTTCGGAAAATCGACCACAGCATAGTCCTGGATGATGATGTCCTTCATGACTTTCCAGGCAAGATCAAATGTGATACTGAACTTGGCACCAGCACCACTCATGACGAACGAATCATTCAGATCGCGATTTCTGACTTCAGCAAGCGCTGCAAGTGATTTCCTGTAGCTTTCATAGCGTTTATAAAATTTTTCGTCCATAGGTTCTGATATCCTCCAGTAATAGCGTATTTTTACATGTGTCCATGTTCACCACATCAAAAGAATATAAGGTCGGAATGGCATCGATTGCTTCCTTAAGTGCATAGAAATTCGAAACACCGGATACCGCAATATCGAAATCGCTGCGCTCTGTAGCCGTACCTTTCGCTCGTGATCCGAAAAGAATCACTTCCTCAGCTTGAAAACCAGCGCAGATTGATACAATCGCTTTTAAAATTTCATCCGTTGTCATGCGTCTTTTCCTCCCGAAAAGTCATCGTTTACTTTAAGTATAGCGAATCAGAATTGAAATCACAATGAACTCTCTGGTTCCTTCACCACGATAACGGAGTAGTAGCCCGCCTTTTCCGGGATGTCCTCGAGGCACTCATATATCTTCTCGTCCGGCATACCGCAGTTCTCGACCATCCGGCAGCTGCAGCTCTCCTGCCGGAGCAGTTCCTTCACAGCGCCGATCTGCGCACCGGCTTTCATGAGCACCTTCGTGCCCGGAAGCTTCAGGGCGCTTGCAAGTGCTGCAGATGCTTCGTGCATCGCAGCGTCGACAATCTCTGAATCATCCTCGTTTTCAGAGCCAGCAGCCTGTGTCTGCTGTAAAGATCGATGAACCCCGTAGCTCGACGGAATCACATGGAGCTGCTCATCCCGATCCACGAGGCTGTCGCCGAGCTTCGCGCTCACCGCGCAGAACGATGGAACGCCACTGATGATTTCTGTATGGAAGCCGCTCGCCTGCACGATGCGATGAAGATAGATGTAACTGCTGTAAATCGTCGGATCGCCGAGCGTCAGGCAGGCCACATCCTTCCCCTCCCGAAGCTTCTCGATGATGTCCGCAGCTGCACGCTGGTAGGCCTCGGTGAGTACGTTTCGGTCCTTCGACATTGGCACATGGAACCCGACGCACACCTTCGCATCCAGATCGTCGATCATGCCTCGTGCGATCTGATATGCGACGCCCCGCTCGCTGCCGCGAAGTGGTACGGCGATCACTGGACAGGAGCGGATCGTCTCCACCGCAAGGATGGTCATCAGCCGCGGATCCCCCGGACCGACCCCCCCACACCGTAAAATCTTCCATTCATAGATCATCCTTCCTGTGATTCAAACTCTGAATCCGTGTCCTTTTGAGTTTTCTTTAACCGTTCACTTCTTTCATCTCACGCAGATAGTCCTCGACATTCCGGTACTGAACCTCGCCTACGCACTGATTCGTGCCGCGGTACAGGACGAACTTCCCTGTGATCGGCCCGTATCGATGCTCCGTCTGCGCGCACTTCTCTTCATCGATCAAGTGGCGATACTGCTGTGGTACCATCTCTTCACTGTGCTTGATTTCGAAAATCTGACAGCAGGCTGCCTCTGTATCGAAGACCACCATGTCAAATTCACCCACCGGGAACTGCAGGACGAATACCTGCTTCTTCGGATGCGCCAGCTGCGTTTCCAGAAGGACGATATCCTCCAGCATGCGCCCCCTGATTTCGGTCAGAATACACTCCTGAACCGCATTTCGTTCCACCAGTGACAGGGCACTGAAGCGTTCATCCACCAGCAGGCTTCGGATCAACGCACCTGCCTGCGCATAGCAAAGCCCTGGCTGTGCAATCACTGTGCGGCTCCCCTGCGTGCGGACATCCGGCATGTGTCGTACGTCGATATCCTGCGTCAGATCCAGAAGTTCCAGATATTCTTTGATTTCCGTCCCATGGATATCATCCAGCTTTACCGTCTGTTCGTTTTTATTCCGGATTTCAAGCAGTTCACGCAGACGCTCCGTCACCATCGGAAGGTCGACACGATCCAGGATATCCGACGGATGCTCCCGATCACGTCGCAGATTCCCCGCCGAAATACCGAGATCATATGATTTCCACTCCCGCGTCAGAACCTCCAGCGTGAAGCGATGGTTGATGTCCTCCACGACACGGTTGATGGCGCTGGTAAGCTCATTCCTGTCATAAAGATCACGGAGATGGCGAAAGTGCCCATCATACTGATAGCAGTGCAGAGAATGCTGGATATTGCGGGCGATCGCCGTATCCACATATTCATCTGCGCTTTCCTTACTCGCGAAGGTGGAGTGCTCATTATAGTGCACTCCAGAGAGGCTCATGGTACCGCCGTAACGGATGTACTCGTCGATGCCATGGATTCCAAGCACCGATTCGAACTCCCGATATGGGATGAAGGTGGTATGAATCATGATGCAGCGGTCATACAGCTGCTCATCTTCCGTAAACAGAAAGCCGAGCGAATCTGTGCCCGAAAGCACGATTTTCATGCCACAGGCCGCAAAAACATCCGAAAACAGTGCCGCGCCCTCGACGAAATCCTCCATCAGCGTAACTTCGTCCAGAAAAACATTTCTGAAGCCCTGCGCCCTAAGCGTGTTCAGGTCCCGATTCACCACTGCCAGCGAATCCCTCGTCGTGATCTGGATAAATGCAGATCTCGCCCGCTCCTCCTCACTCATCTCCGCAAATATCTGCCGGATCATCGTGGTTTTTCCGGTTCGCCGCAGTCCATAGAGGATGAGTACCTTATCCTGCGCCTCGCCATATATGTAATCATAAAGTTGCTGAAAGCATGCTCTCTTTTTATAATTGCAGACTGCCTCTGAAAACGAGGCCAATGCTTCGCCCGCCAGCACATTCACTGAAAATGGAGGCTGTGGAAACCGTGGTTCCATCAGGAACTGCACAGAGCGGGTAGATCGTTCGAGAAGATCATCATAGCCTGTTTTCCGTGGCAGCTGCGCCTTCAGCGCGTTCAGTTCCTGCTCCAGTGCCTTGCGCCGCTCGATCTGTGCACGAAATACATCCACTGCCTCCATAGGTATATACTTCTCACGTCGCCGCTTATTTTCTGTCCAGCGATGATAGAAATAGTCCTTCCCCTTGATTGTTTTTTTCGTGACGCTCCCCGGCGGCAGCATGGATATCTGCTTCTCCAGCTCCGTCATTCTGTTTTGAAGCTCGATTCGATCCATCATGTCCCTCCTGCCTGAACTTCCTAATTGAAAACAATTTACATCTGGATAATATCCATATTATACCCTTGTTATACCCATATTTCAATCAAAAACAGCAAGTAGTGGGTATAACAGGGAGGGATAATGATACTATTCAAACGTGTTAAGTCAAGACGTGGCTCGGCGGACAGTAATCATTCAGCTTCCAGGAAACCTCTACGTATCCGAAAAAAATCAGTGACTCAGAAAAATCTATGATATAATCAAAACGCAAAACAGTCCATCACGATCGGACAGGAGGAACATCATGCTGCAGGGAAAGACTGTGCTTCTCGGCGTAACGGGAAGTATCGCTGCCTATAAAATCGCCTATCTCGCGAGCGCGCTTCACAAGCTTCATGCCGACGTGCATGTGCTGATGACGAAGAACGCCACGAACTTCATCAACCCGATCACCTTCGAGACCCTGACCGGAAACAAGTGCCTGATCGACACCTTCGACCGGAATTTCCAGTTTGAGGTCGAGCACGTCTCCATCGCGAAGAAGGCAGACGTCGTGATGATCGCCCCGGCGAGTGCCAATGTAATAGGAAAGATCGCACATGGCCTCGCGGATGATATGCTCACCACCACGATCATGGCCTGTCGCTGCCACAAGATCATCTCACCGGCGATGAACACCGCCATGTATGAGAATCCGATCGTGCAGGACAACCTTCGAAAGCTGCAGTCCTTCGGCTATGAAGTGATCACCCCGGCCAGCGGCTACCTCGCCTGCGGCGACACCGGTGCCGGTAAGATGCCGGAGCCGGCGGAGCTTCTCGAGTACATCCTTCGGGAAGTCGCCTGTACGAAGGACCTCGCCGGAAAGAAGGTGCTCGTCACCGCCGGCCCGACCCAGGAGGCCCTGGATCCGGTGCGCTATCTCACGAATCACTCCTCCGGCAAGATGGGCTATGCCATCGCGAAGATGGCCATGCTTCGAGGAGCGGAGGTCACACTCGTCAGTGGACCGACCGCGATCGAGCCGCCACACTTCGTCCACTTCGTTCCGATCACGACCGCACGCGACATGTTTGAGGCCGTGACCTCCGTGAGCGATCAGCAGGACATCATCATCAAGGCTGCCGCCGTCGCGGATTACCGCCCGACGACCGTCGCCGACAACAAATTAAAGAAAAAAGATGATCAGCTTTCCATCCCGCTCGAGCGAACCGACGACATCCTGAAGTACCTCGGCGAGCATAAGCACCCGGGGCAGTTCCTCTGCGGATTCTCGATGGAAACAGAAAATATGATCAGTAATTCCAGAGCCAAGCTTGAGAAGAAACACCTGGACATGATCGCCGCCAACAACCTGAAGGTAAGCGGCGCCGGCTTCCAGGGTGACACCAATGTCCTGACTCTGATTACACAGGATTCGGACGTATCACTCCCGCTTATGCGCAAGGAGGATGCAGCCATGGCGATCCTGGATAAAATTCTTCAGCTTACACGCTAAGCCGCGGGCAATGCTGACGACCGGACACATCATCACCGTGCCGGTACCTCATCGGAGCTCTCTCTTTCATGTAACTGAAGACAATGTAAACCGCCGACACATCATCATGATGCCGGCACCTCTTCAGCACTCGCATCGCGCGACGCTGAAGGCAACGCAAATCGCCGGATCTCCGGCACCACTATGTGAAGCGGACCGGAAAACGCTCCGCTTTCCATCACCGTATTGTATCCGTGTACGATCGATCTTCATCGCATCTGAAACGGAACGGTAACAAGGAGGAAACAAAAATGAAAAACAACAAGTTCACTACTGCACAGCTCACCTTACTCGGCCTGATGATCGCCATCCTGCTGGTGATGTCCTACACACCGCTCGGGTACTTAAACATTGGCCCACTCGCGATTTCATTTAACGTGATCCCGGTCGCGATCAGTGCGATCGTACTCGGACCCGTCGGCGGCGCGGTGGCCGGTGGCGTATTCGGTCTCACCAGCTTCCTGCAGTGCATCGGCGTCGGCGGAACCAGTGCGATGGGCGTCATGCTCTTCAGCATTAACCCGTTCCTCGCCTTCGTGCAGCGCTTCATCCCGCGTCTCCTCGATGGCATCTGCCTCGGCTACATCTTCCGTGGCGTACGGAAGGTCAGCAACACCTATGTGGCATGCGCCGTCACCGGCTTCTTCTCCGCCTTCCTGAACACCCTCTTCTTCATGTCTGCACTCGTCGGACTGTTCGGAAACACAGAGTATGTTCAGAACCTGATGGGCGGCCATAACGTCATCATCGGCTGCTGCCTCATGGTCGGCATCAACGCGGTCTGCGAGATGGTATCTTCCACCATCATCACCGGCGCGGTGGGCGCGGCTCTCTCCAGAGCGCACCTCATCACCGCCGCACAGATCAGCACAGAAGCTGCGTAATCGGATCCTGTCTTAAACGGTTGCTCCTCTTCCGGAGGGCAGCCGTTTATTAAAAGAGGCACCTAGACTGTGTTCAGCAGAAACGGCTGTCGGGTACAGCAGTTTGATAACGAAAAGTGAGAGAATACTATGATTTTAGCGATTGATATCGGAAATACAAACATCGTGGTCGGCTGCATCGATGATCAGAAGACCTATTTCATCGAGCGCCTCTCGACGGTTCGGACGAAAACCGAGCTTGAGTACGCCGTTGACCTGAAGACCGTCCTCGACATCTACCACATCAAGGGGAGCGACATCGAGGGCTGTATCATCTCCTCGGTTGTGCCACAGATCACCAACACCGCGAAGCTCGCGGCGGAGAAGATTCTGAAGAAGGAAGTCATGGTACTGGGGCCTGGCGTGAAGACCGGGCTCAATATCCTCATGGATCACCCTGGACAGCTGGGTGCCGATCTCGTCGCTGACGCCGTCGCCGGCCTCAATGAGTACCCGGTGCCGTTCATCGTGATCGACATGGGCACCGCGACAACGGTTTCCGTCGTCAACAGTAAGAAGCAGTACATCGGCGGCATGATTCTGCCGGGTGTCCGTGTTTCTCTCGATGCCCTCACCGCCCGTGCCTCCCAGCTCAGCGGCATCAGCATCGACGCACCGAAGCACGTCATCGGTAAGAACACCGTCGAGTGCATGAAGAGCGGTGTCCTCTACAGCAGCGCAGCTGCCCTCGACGGCATCATCGACCGCGTCGAGGAAGAGCTCGGCGAGAAGGCCACGGTCATCGCCACCGGCGGCCTCGCAAAGAAAATCGTCTCCCACTGCAAAAAGGACATCATCCTCGACGAGGACCTGCTCCTGAAGGGACTCCTCGTGATTTACGAGAAAAATAAGGCATAAATCATCGACAGCATGTGCAGAGGGCGCGTGCCCGAAGCACAGTACTCCGAAGCCGGAAAAATCAAAAATCGACCTCTAAGAACCATTAGACCCTCCGCAAACGACTGAGTTTTCTTCATGAAAACTCAGTGTTGCGGAGAGTGCTAAGGAAAAATACTCCAACTGGTTCTAAGGGGTCGATTTTGATTTGTTCACGGCTTCTACGTATGACTTCGGGCACTCGTCTTCTGCGCATCCAGCCGGCGCCGTCCGTTCATCTTAATAAAAATATAATGGAGTCTGACCCCATTATATTTTTCTAAACTCACAGTGACGCGCGAAAGATCGCGGCGATGTCAGCTTCCTGGAGCGGAGCCCAGGCTTCGTCGAGGCCCTCGAGTTCCGCGACGTGGTGCGCCATCTCGTCGATGCGGCTGTCGTCGAGGCCGACCTCGCGGAGGTGCATCGGGATGCCGAGGGAGGCGAAGAAATCATAGGTCGCCTGGATCGCCTGGTTTGCGATGTCGTAGCGGTCCTGTGCTGCGTCAAGGCCGAAGACATTGACCCCGTACTTCGCGAGACGGTCGACGGTGTGATCGTTCAGGATGTGCTTCATCCATCTCGGCGTGATGATCGCGAGGCCCTCGCCGTGCGTGATGTCGTAGTATGCGGACAGGGCATGCTCGAGGCCATGGCACGGCCACAGGGAGCGGCTGTTGCCGAGGGAGAAAATACCGTTGCAGGCGAGGGTGCAGTCCAGCATCATCTCGGCGCGGGCGGTATAATCCTCCGGATGCTCGATGCACTTGCGACCGTTCACCATGAGGCTCTTGAACGCTGCCTCCATCATGCCGTCATTGAGCAGTGAGGACTCCTCGCAGAAATACTGCTCCATGATGTGGTTGATGGCGTCTGCGCATCCGGCTGCGGTTTGCTTCTTCGGCACCGTAAAGGTATAGGTCGGATCGAGGATGGAGGCCTGCGGGAAAAGATGCGGATCCATGTAGCCGATCTTATCGTTGGTCTCGGTTCTCGAGATAACGCCCCCACAATCGTACTCACTGCCGGTCGCTGCAAGGGTCAGGATATCCACCATCGGCAGCGCGTCCTGTGCGAGTACCTGACCACTGATCAGATCCCACGGCTCACCCTCGTACTTCGCACCCGCGGCGATCGCCTTCGAGCAGTCGAGGACGCTGCCGCCGCCCACCGCGAGGATCACGTCGATCTTCTGCTCCTTACAGATCTTCACACCATCCAGCACGCTCGGATCATACTTCGGATTCGGCTGAATACCCGAAAGCTCATAGATCTCAAAATCCGCGAGCAGCTCCTTCACCTTATCATAGAGCCCCATCCGCTTGATGCTGCCGCCACCATAGGTGAGCAGCACTCGCTTGCCGAACGGCTTCATCACCGCAGGAAGCTCGGAAATCACACCCTCACCGAAAATCAGCCTCGTCGGCGTTACATAATCAAAATTTCGCATATCTGTTACCTCTTCTCTTCGTACGTTCTTTTAAAACAGGACTGCCTGTGGATAGCCTGGCAAACCAAAGTCTACTTCCTATATAGTAGCATTTTCGGAAAGAAAAGCCTACGCCTTCCATGTTCCCAAAAAAGAACTTACACGCCGCGAAGATATATGCTAAAGTGACGCAACAGACAATTTCACAGGTTTATATTGGAAACGCACACTCCTCCCGGATGCTAACGAACAACACTGGTTTCATCACAGGAGGATTTTTTATGCCGAAAACCAAGTTTCAGAATGTCGTATTCACCGCTATCATGGCCTTCATCATGGTTTATGGGATGATCGTCTATAACATCTCCCTCAATACCGGTGGCGTGTCCACGATGTGCTTCCTCGCCGCTTTCCACGAGGTGCCGATCATGGTCCCGATCGCCTTCGTCCTCGAGCTCTTCGTGGTCGGTCGCATCGCCCATATCCTGGCTTTCCGGGTCATGCGCCCGGATGACCGCCCGGCCTTCATCACCTACGCCATCTCCCTCTGCATCTGCACCATGATGTGCCCGATCATGAGCCTTATCGCCACCATCCTCTTCAAGGGAGACAAGACCTTCGGCACCTTCGTCCAGACCTGGGGCATGAACTTCCCGATGGCCATCTTCTACCAGATGTTCTACTGCGGTCCGTTTGTGCGCTGGATCTACCGCCACATCTTCACTGAGAAATAACTTCCACGGTCGCAGACGTTTCACTGTGTCACGTTCGTGCGCTGGCTCTGCCGCCACATCTTCACTGAGAAGTAACTTCCACGGTCGCCAATGCTGGCGGCCGTTTTTTTATATCTCTTCGCAGGAAGATGCACGTCCGCATTTTCACAATCACCACTCTCCGGAAGCTTCTGTCATTATCCATTGCGTAAAAGATAACTTTGCGTCGCCTGGGACATTACCCTTTTCACAAAAGATAGCCTTGCGCAGCCTGGGACATTACCCTTTTTCGCAAAAGGAGTCCCTGCGTCGCCTGGGACATTATCTCCGGCTATTCCAAGAGCTTGCACATCAAGCGATTCTCCGGTTTTTGACGCAAAACCGCCCTGTTTTAGAGCTATGACTTTAAGTCAACTCCGCTCTCCCCCTCTCTGAAGCACCACTTCAGCCTCCCTGAAGGCTCATATATAATGTCACTACTCGAAATATCGTCTCCACTGCGAAAAAGGTTAATGTCACCCCCGCTCAAATACATCACTCTGCGAAAACGACTTAATGGCACGACGTCTGAAATCGAGCCTTCTGTGAGAATTTCCAAAAAATATAATGGCATCCCCCTGCGAATCAGCCACCCTGCGAAAATGGCCTAATGGTACACTATCTGTAAACAGGGTTTCTGCGAGAATTTCTGAAAAATATAATGGCATTCCACTGCGAATCAGCCGCTCTGCGAAAATGACCTAATGGCACTATCTGTAAACAGGGTTTTTGCGAAAATTTCCGAAAAATATGATGACAAAAAACAAAAATATATGTGGTTTGTGAAACCGATAGAACCACATAAAAATATAAGCTCTTTGCAATGGATGCAAGCGGATCTCTTAACTATAGAAAAATTGTATTCCTAACAGATCTATCTCCGATCGAGTAGGAGGCGGTGACTAGCCGCCGTCCTCTCACACCACCGTGCGTAC
>ERZ1034980.706-NODE-706-length-22425-cov-4.716898_pt1 | contig 22425 bp, 20 predicted proteins | sample MGYA00520622_ERZ1034980 | MGnify/ENA primary metagenome ERZ1034980 (study PRJEB33766, sample SAMN09781791) | gut metagenome | biome: gut microbiome | host: Homo sapiens | place: Madagascar | study: EMG produced TPA metagenomics assembly of the PRJNA485056 data set...
CGGCGGAATACGGCGATGACCCGGAGTTCATCCAGTTCTCCACCGAGGCCAACGGCCTCATCTCGATCGAGCTCAAGAACATCGGTAGCATCGAGAACAAGTAGGCGCCGCGCCCGCCTGGTGCACGCGCCCGCGCCTGCGTGCGGCGGGCGCGCAGGAGGTGGCCGGAACCACGCGCGCCTGGTGCGCGCGACGGGTCGCGAAGGCTATCATTACCCTCTACGCAGTGATTCCGTTAGCCATCGGAGGGCATACGATGAGTGCATGGACGTCCTACAAGGGCTCTGTCTATCAGCAGCTCTTTGGCAATTTCTTCGAATACTTCCGCAAGTACTGCGGCGACCAGGACTTCTCCCGCTCAGCGTGGCTCGAGCACGAGCTCGGCAGGCATCGCCTGGCGTTCAACTCCTACTATGACGCGCTGGACAACGAGGCGGCGCGGTTCGCGACCGTCCTTACCACCCGCGGGTTCGTCTCCGCGTGCTGCTTGCATGCGACGGGTGCCGTGAGCGGAGGCGACGACGGGGCGTGGCGAATCGAGCGAGACGGCGAGAGCCAGGCCTTCCCGTCCCCTCTGACCTACGTTCGCCGCCAGAAGAAGTTCCTCGGTGGATTCATCGAGAGGGACGTGACGTACGTGATCGTGTTCGATGACGGGACGGACCTTACGGGCGTCTGTTGCGCCTGTCCCGTCATGCATATGAGTGAGCTCGTGGGCTTCCTCAAGGGCCTCGGTGGCGTTGCCTCAGAGGCTGAGATAAAGGGCGCCTTCGATGCGTTCAGGCTCGCCATCGCGAACGGCGGCACGCGATAGCCCGTCTTCAGGTGGATTGAGGATGGCGGTCGCATCCTCTGCCTCGCTGCCGGCGCGGGCACGCGGCTCGCGGGCGCACCTGGGCGCGGCCTGTCCGGCGGATGGTGGGCTAGAGCGACTCCTCGAGTAGGTCGATGACCTCGCTCGCGACGCTTCTCTCGGTCAGGCCACAGCAGTTGAGGAGGTCTTCCGGCTCGTAACGATCCGGGAAGCCGTGCGGCAGGCCAAAACCGCGCACACGCGCGTTGGTGGGGCCGAGGATGCGGGCGATGTGGCTGCCAAAGCCGCCGTCGAGCACGCCGTCCTCGAGGGTCACCACGACGCGGTTCTCCTCTGAAAGCGAGTACACCCAGTCGAAGTCGATGCCGCACGCGTAACGCGGGTTGACGAGCGTGGCGTCGATGCCCTTCTCCGCGAGGAGGGCCACCACCTTCTCGCCCAGGGGCATGGTGGAGCCAAGCGCGAGAATCGCAGCTCCGCTCGTGCCCTCGTGGACGATTTCGGGAATGCCGAAGACGTAGCCGCCGTCAGGAATCTCGACGCTCGGGCGGGAGACGACGCCGGCTCCGGGCACGCGAATCGCGTACGGGCCACGGCGGCACTCGATCGCCCAGTCGAGCATGGCGAGGTACTCCTCGCGGCACGTGGGCGCGAGGTAGGTGAGGCCTGGCATGTCGCTGAGCATTGCGATGTCATAAAAGCCCAGGTGAGTGGCATCGGTCGTGCCAAAGGCGCTCGAGCCGAACACAAGAACCGTGATTGGCGCGGCGTTGAGGCAGACGTCGTGCCAGAGCTGGTCATACGTGCGCTGGAGGAAGGTGCCGTAGACGCCGTAGACGGGCTTGGCACCACCAACTGCGAGGCCGGCGCACAGCGTGACGGCGTGCTCCTCCGCGATGCCAACGTCGACGAACTGCTTGCCTGCCGCGGCGCGACGATTGGGCGTGAAGCCCATCATGTAGGGCGTGGCGGAAGAGACGGCAATAAGTTGCTGGTCAGAGGCCATGCGCTTGAGCAGATACTCACCCGTGATGTCCGCATAGGTGGCAGGCGGGGTGATTACGATGCCACCGCTCGCGCGCCCGCCGGAGAGCTTCTCGCCAGTCTCCGGGTTGAAGGGGCCGACGTGATGCCAGCTCTCCTCGTTTTCCTCCGCCGGGGCGAAGCCGAGGCCCTTATGGGTGTGGATGTGGAGCACGACGGGGTGGTCGCAACCGCGCAGACTTGCGAGGGCCTCCTCGCAGGCGGCCTCGTCGTTGCCGTTCTCGAGGTAGCGATAGTCGAGGCCCATCGAACGGAAGTAGTTGTCCTTGGTGTGGCCTCGCGTGGCGCGCAGCTCGGCGAGGTTGGCGTAGATGCCACCGTGGTCCTCGGAGATGGACCACTCGTTGTCATTCACGACGATGATGAGGTTCGTGCCGAGCTCTGCCGCGTTGTCGAGACCTTCGAAGGCGAGGCCGCCGGACAGCGAACCGTCGCCAATGACGGCGACGACGTCATAGGTGTCCCCCGCGAGGTCACGCGCCTTCGCGAGGCCAAGCGCGAGGCTCACCGAGGTCGAGGTGTGACCCATGGAGAAGTGGTCGTGCTTGCTCTCAACGGGGCTGGCAAATCCGGAGACTGCGCCCATGAGCTCTGGTTTTATGAATGCCTCGGCACGGCCGGTGAGCATCTTGTGCGCATAGGTCTGATGGGAGACGTCGAACACGATCTTGTCTCGAGGGGAGTCAAAGACGCGGTGGAGCGCCACCGTAAGCTCGACGACACCAAGGTTGGGGCCCACGTGACCGCCCACCTTGGCGCAGGTCGCAATGATGGCGGACCTGATTTCCTCGCAGAGGGGACGCATCGCTTGGGCGGGGAGAGCGCGAACGTCTGCCGGTGTGGCAATGCCCTCGAGATACATGTGCCCTCCCATCATCTGACCTGCGGTTTCTTGAATCGTGCTAAAAAGTGCGCCTATTTAGGGCGCATAAACATATAGATTGGCACATTTGGGGGAAGAAAGTGTGGTGGGGATGTGCCAGCGGCAGAATAGTGTCGATTGGCGAGGCTATTTTAGGGGGCGATGGCGTTGACGACCGGTCCGATGTGCGAGACAACGGGCACCGAGGTTGCCGCCGAGGCGACTCGCCTCGAGCGTGAGGGGCGTCTCGGCCTTTGCCGCGAGTTCGTCCAGCATGGAGATGTGTCCGTGTACGAGCATGTGGTGGCGGTCGCGGTCGAAAGCTGTCGCATGGCGGACGCTCTCGCGCGTCATGGCATCACGGTCGACCGGCCTTCGCTCGTGCGCGGGGCGCTTCTCCACGATTACTTCCTCTATGACTGGCACGATCCGGATCCGAGCCATCGGCTCCATGGGTTTCGCCACCCGTTCTTCGCGCTGCGCAACGCGGAGGAGGATTTCACCTTGGACGAGCGCGAGCGCAACATCATCGTGAGGCACATGTTTCCGCTGGTACCGGTGCCACCCACGTGTCGGGAGGCATGGATCGTATGCGGCGCTGACAAGTTGGTTGCCCTGCGCGAGACGCTCGACTCACGCGTGCCGGAGCGCTTGTTTCCCCGCTGGCTCAAGGAGGCCGGTCGATGAGCCCTGAAACCGCCGCGATGATCCCGCTTCTGGCGGCATCCGTGCCCGCCGCCCCGCTTTCGGGGCTCTTCATCTCGTTTCTCGTCTATAGCTTTGCCGGGTGGCTCTGGGAGTCCACCGCCTGCGCGATGATGAATCAGGGACGCTTCGCCAACAGCGGTTTCCTGCTTGGGCCCATCTGCCCGATCTACGGCGTGGGCGCTCTCGCGTGCTGGCTCTTCCTCCGCGAGATTCCCGACGTCGTGCCGCAGTTCCTCGTGTCGGGCTTGCTGTGCTGTGCGCTCGAATACGCGGTGAGCGTCATGCTCGAAGCGACGACGGGCGCGCGCTTTTGGGATTACGAGGACAAGCCGGCCAACATCAACGGACGGGTTTGCCTCTACGGCTTCCTGATGTTTGGCGCCGGCGCGGTCTTGATCTGCCGCGTGCTCGAGCCTGCGCTTCTCGAAGTGCTCGTGAATGTGCCAGTTGTCGTGCTCGAGGCGGTGGCGGTGGTGTGCGCGATAGCCCTCGTCGTTGATTTGGTGTTTGCCATGGCAAGCTGGCGTCGCCTATCCACTCAACTCGAGTCGCTGCGCACGCAGATTCAGGTCAGGATTGATGAATCGATGGGCGATGCCTCCGAGCGCATGCTCGAAGCGCTGCCGGAACCCGTGGTAGAGGGTGCCGCCGAGGTCTATGAACGCACGCGCGACGCTGCTGGGGACCTTGTCTCGAAGCTCGATCCGCGCGTCGTCGCGGCCGGCGTTGGCCAGGCCACGCAGATGCTGCGTGACGGCATCGCGGAGCACGGCGGCGAGGGCCGCCTGGCCGAGCTCCGCGCCGCCGGCGAGAACGCTCGTCTGAGGCGTGTGGCCTCGAATGCCCAGGCGACGGAGTGGCTCAACTCCGCCGCCGAGTCGCTCGTGTCGCGTCTTGGCAGGCGAGACCTGCGATTCTTCAATGCGTTCCCGCGCATGCGCATGAAGCGCTATGAGAGCGTCATCACTCGTGCCGGCATCCGCGAGCGCGTGAGGGAGCTGTTCGAGCGCTAGGTGGTGCGACGGGGCCGCGATTGCCGGCGGCGCCGCCCCGGCTGCGGTCGCTAGCGCCTCACGAGGTTGCGCAGGCCCCCCGGCTTCGAGGCTAGTGCCGCACAAGGTTGCGCAGGGGCTCCCCGGCTTCGAGGCGGGCGATGTTCTCCGCGGCGATGTCCGCGATGTTGTCGAGGACCGTGAAGAGGTGAAATCCACCAGAGACATGCGGCGTGAGCAGGAGGTTGGGCGCATCCCAAAGCGGGCTGTCCTTCGGAAGCGGCTCCGGCGAGGTGACGTCGAGCGCGGCGCCCGCGAGATGCCCACTCGAAAGCGTCGCGACCAGTTCGTCCGCGACGACGAGGTCTCCGCGGCCACCGTTGGCGAAGAAGGCGCCCGGGCGCATCGCCGAGAAGAACGCGGCATCCGCAAGGCCTTGCGTTGCCGGTGAGCTCGGCAGGAACGACGCGACGACGTCTGCCTTGCCAAGGATCTGCGGCAGCTCGTCGATCGGGTGGACCGTCTCGAAGCCGGCGGGCGCCTCGCCGCCGTGACGGTTCGCGCCGATGACGCGTGCACCCATCGCCTGACAGAGCTGGGCGAAGTGGCTGCCGATGTCACCCGTGCCCAGAACGAGGACTCGAGCGCCGGCGAGGGTGGTGACCGGGCCGAGGTCGCCCCAGTCATGGGCGCGCTGCAGATCGTGGTAGCCCGGGAGGCGCTTCATAAGGGCGAGCGTCATTGCGAAGAGATGCTCGGAGACCGCCTGGCCGTAGGCACCGACGGCGCAGCATAGCGCGAGGTCTGCCGGAAGGGTGCCTGCGGCAAGGTAATTGTCATAGCCTGCCGAGTTGAGTTGCAGCAGCTTGAGCGAGGTTGCCTCGGAGAGACGCTTGGGTGAGAGGTTGCCCACGATGACGTCCGCCTCGGCTACCTGATCGTTGGTGGGGTTTCCGAGCATGGCGCCTGGCTTGGGCGCCACATACGTGAAGCGCGCGTGCGGGGCAGAAGCCTCGAGTCGAGTGCGCTGCTGCTCATTGAACGGCGGAAGGACAAGGACGTTAAGGGTACTGCCGGCCATGGGTTCTCCTCTCGTGGCGCTATTCACGGCCGTATTCTACGCGCATCACGGATGGGTCCGTGCATCGGCGCGTACCGCTTAACGGCTTTGCAAGGTTCTCTCGAGTCATATGCGGGGGGACGGACTCGATCAATTTGCGAGGGATGGATTCTCTTGCCCGTAGCTTTCCGTATGAAGCACTTGTGAGGAACGGCATCTTAGATGTTGACGAGTCAACAACAGACCGGTAGGCTCTTCTGCCTATAAGATGTTAACACGTCAACAAGCGTCACGCGAAAGGGGTGCCAAGCCTTGTCCTTCCGGATTCTCGGTACGGGATCTGCCCTTCCAGAGCGCGTCGTCACCAACGACGACCTGTCGGATTTCCTCGATACCTCCGACGAGTGGATCTTCACTCGCACGGGTATCAAGGAGCGCCGTATCTGCACGGAGGAAACCCTCGATGACCTTGCGATTGAGGCGAGCCGTCGCGCCCTCGACATGGCTGGCGTCGCCGCCGGTGACCTCGACCTCATCGTCTGCTCGACCACCACGGGCGACCATCTCGTTCCCGCGGAGGCGTGTGCCATCGCCGAGGGCTTGGGTGCCAACTGCGCGGCGTTCGACGTCTCGGGAGCCTGTGCGGGCTTCGTCCTCGCCCTCGACGTCGCCGATGGCTTCATGGCCCGCGGCCGTGCCTCGCGCGTTCTTGTGGTCGCCGCGGAGCAGATGAGCCGCGTCCTCGACTGGGAGGACCGTGCGACGTGCGTTCTGTTTGGCGACGGTGCCGGTGCTGCCGTCATCTCGGTCGACGAGGGCCAGAACCCCCTCGCGATGAGCTTCTCGACGACGCCCGACGTTGCCTCCCTGAACGTGCCGGGCGTCTCCGGATCCTGTCCGTTCACCCCGGCGGACCATACCGCGAGCACCCTTTCCATGGATGGCCGTCGCGTGTTCCGCTTTGGCGTCGGCGCCATCTGCGACGCCGTCAAATCCCTGGCGGGCCAGGCCGGTGTCGCGGTCTCTGACATCGACCACTTCGTATTTCACCAGGCGAACGAGAGGATCCTCTCCGCCGCCGTCAAGCTCCTGGGCGTGGACGACGCGCGTGTGGTCCGCACCCTCAGGAGCACGGGGAACGTCTCGAGCGCCTGCATCCCGCTCGCGCTCGACAGCCTCGTCCGCTCAGGCGAGCTCAAGCGCGGAGAGCTCGTTGCGCTGGTCGGCTTTGGGGCTGGCCTTGACACGGGGGCCTGTCTGCTTCGCTGGGAGCAGTGACTCGCATAGCAAGAACCAATCGGCAAGACAAACGCCAACGCCCAAAGGGCAAGCAAAGGAGAAGAACATGGCTACTGACAACACCTTCGAGCGCGTCTGTGACATCATCCGCGACAACGCCGGCGACGACACCGTCGAGCTGACCCGCGACACCACCATGGCCGAGCTCGGCCTCGACAGCCTCGCCACCGTCGAGGTCGTCGTCGCCATCGAGGGCGAGTTCGACATCGAGCTTGACCAGTCCGTCAACCCGGAGACCGTCGGCGAGTTCGTCGACCTGGTCGAGGCCCAGCTGGAGAAGTAACGATGCTGAAGACTCCTCTCTGCGACGTCCTGGGCATCGAGAAGCCCGTCTTCCAGGGCGGCATGGCCTGGATTGCCGACGCGTCCCTCGCCGCTGCCGTCTCCGAGGCGGGCGGCCTTGGCATCATCGCCGCCATGAACGCGGACGCCGAGTGGCTCCGCGAGCAGATTCATGAGCTGCGTCGCCTCACGGACAAGCCGTTTGGCGTGAACGTCATGCTCATGAGCCCCTTTGCGAACGAGGTCGCCCAGGTCGTCATCGACGAGAAGGTCCCGGTGGTCGTCACCGGTGCCGGCGATCCGCGCAAGTTCATGAAGGGCTGGCTCGCTGCCGGCATCAAGGTCATTCCGGTCGTCGCCTCAGTGGCGCTCGCCAAGCTCGTCGCCCGTGCCGGCGCGACCGCCGTCGTGGCGGAGGGCACGGAGTCCGGCGGCCATATCGGCGAGCTCACCACGATGGTCCTCGTTCCGCAGGTCGTCGACGCCGTTGACGTTCCCGTCGTCGCGGCGGGCGGCATCGCCGATGGCCGCGGCGTCGCGGCCGCCCTCATGCTGGGCGCCCAGGGCGTCCAGGTTGGCACGCGCTTCCTCGTGGCGGACGAATGCACCGTCTCCGAGGAGTACAAGGAGCTCGTGCTCAAGGCGAAAGACATCTCCACCCGTGCCACGGGTCGTACGACGGGCCATCCGGTCCGCGCGCTCAAGACGCAGTTCAGCACCGCGTATGCGAGGCTCGAGGCGGAGGGCGCGAGTCCGGAGAAGCTGGCGGAGTTCGGTACGGGCGCGCTCCGTCGTGCCGCCAAGGACGGCGACGTCAAGAACGGCTCGTTCCTCTGTGGCCAGATCGCGGGCATGGTGCGCGAGCGCCAGAGCGCGCGAGAGATCGTCGATGACCTGGTCGAGGGCGCGCAGGAGGTTCTCTCGGGGGCGGGCCGATGGGTAAGGTAGCCTTCCTCTTCGCGGGCCAGGGCTCCCAGCGCCCGGGTATGGGCGCGGGCATTGCCAGCGTCTCTCCCTCGGCGCGAGCCGTGTTCGAGGCCGCCGACGCCGTGCGCCCCGGGACTTCCGCCCAGTGCTTCGAGGGCACGGCGGAGGAGCTGTCGCAGACCGCGAACACGCAGCCCTGCGTCTTCTCCGTGGACCTCGCCTGCGCCCGCGCCCTTCTCGAGCGCGGCGTTCGCCCTGATGTCGTGGCGGGATTCTCCCTCGGCGAGGTGGCGGCGCTGACCTTTGCCGGCGCGTTTGACGACGAAGAGGGCTTTGCCCTCGTGTGGCGCCGCGCCGACCTCATGGCGGAGACGGCCGCGGCCCATCCCGGTGCCATGCGTGCCGTGCTCAAGCTCGACGCCACCACGGTGGAGGAGCTTGCCTTTCGGGCCGGGGCGGACACGGACGGCGCTTGCTGGCCCGTGAACTACAACAGCCCGCTTCAGACCGCGGTCGCGGGCTCGCCCGCTGCCTGCGAGAGGCTCGACGAGCTCGTGCGCGAGGCTGGTGGCCGTGCGGTGAGGGTGGCCGTCTCGGGTGCCTTCCACAGCCCGTACATGGCCGAGGCGGCCGAGGGGCTGGCCGCGTATCTCGAGACGCACGAGCCAGCGGCGATGCAGGTGCCCGTTGTCGCCAATCGCTCCGCCCGCCCGTATCCCTTCGGTGCGAGCAAGGCCGCGGCGCTTCTGTCCGAGCAGGTGAAGAGCCCGGTGCGTTGGGTCGAGACCCTGCGCTGGATGGCGGACGCCGGCGTGGACACCTTCGTGGAGGTTGGTCCCGGTAAGACCCTCCAGGGCCTCGTCAAGCGGACGCTCGAAGGTGCCTCGGTCTTTGGCGTCGAGACGCCAGAGCAGCTCGAGGCGGTTGCTGCCGCGCTTCGCGGAGGAAAGGACTCAAGCGATGAACAACGGTAGGGAAGGGGCGCTCGTGCGCGAGGGGTCGAGGCACGTCGCCCTCGTGACGGGTGCGTCGCGCGGCATCGGTCGCGCCATTGCCTGCGGGCTTGCCGCCGACGGCTTTGACGTCGCGCTCGTCTATGCGGGAAACGCCGAAGCCGCGGCGGAGGCCGTCGCCGAGTGCGAGGCGGCGGGTGCCACGGCGCGCGCCTATCGCTGCGACGTGGCCAACGGCGACGAGGTCAAGGCGACGGTCGACGCGGTCCTAGCGGACTTCGGGTCCGTCTGGGCGCTCGTCAACAACGCGGGCATCACGCGCGACACGCTGCTCGCGCGCATGAAGGACGAGGACTTCGCGAGCGTGATCGGCGTGAACCTCACCGGCGCCTTCAACATGACGCGTGCCCTCACGCGTGCTTTCATGCGCCAACGCGGGGGTCGCATCGTGAACATGTCGTCGGTCGTGGGCCTTATGGGAAACGCGGGACAGGCGAACTATGCCGCGTCGAAGGCGGGTCTCATCGGCCTTACGAAGTCCGTGGCGCGAGAGCTCGCCGGTCGAGGCGTGACCGTCAACGCGGTAGCGCCCGGATTCGTGCGCACGGACATGACCGCGGCGCTGCCCGAGCAGGTCGTCGAGCGATACGAGAGCCAGATTCCCCTGGGCAGGCTGGCAGATCCGGACGAGGTCGCGGGCGTGGTCCGTTTCCTGGTCAGTGACGCCGCGGCGTACGTGACGGGCGAGGTCATTCGCGTAGACGGCGGAATGGCGATGTAGAGAGGGGCCGGGGTGCCTCGGTCTGGTTTGGAGAAGACGATGGAACATAGGGTGGCGATCACCGGCATTGGCGCGGTCACGCCTCTGGGCAACACGACCACCGAGACCTGGGAGGCCATGTGCGCGGGGCGTTGCGGCATCGGCCCCATAACCCGCATCGACACGGAGGGCCTCTCGGTGGGCGTTGCGGCGGAGGTCAAGGGTTTTGACGGCGAGGCATACTTCGGGCGTCGCGAGGCGAAGCACCTCGACCGTTGCGTGCAGTTCGCGATGGCTGCCGCCGACGAGGCGATGACGGACGCCGGGCTCGATGCCGAGGGTGCCGTCGACCACGAGCGCCTGGGCGTCTACATCGGCTCGGGCATCGGCGGCGTGGAGACCTACACCGAGCAGGTGCACCTCATAGGGGAGAAGGGCCCGCGCCGTGCCTCCCCCTACCTGGTCGCGATGATGATCCCGAACATGGCCGCGGGCAACGTCGCCATCCGCCACAACGCCCAGGGGCCGACCCTGCCCGTGGTGACCGCGTGCGCCACCTCGGCCCATGCGGTGGGCGAGGCGTTCCGCGCGATCAAGCACGGTTATGCGGATGCCATCCTCGCAGGTGGCGCGGAGGCACCCATCATCCGCGAGGTAGTCGCGGGATTTACTGCGTGCCGTGCGCTCAGCACCAACCCGGACCCCGCGACGGCATGCCGCCCCTTCGACGCCGAGCGCGACGGCTTCGTCATGGGCGAGGGCGGGTGCGTGCTTGCTCTCGAGCAGTGGGAGCACGCCGTCGCTCGCGGGGCGCGCATATACGCCGAGGTCGTTGGCTATGGCAACACCGATGACGCCCACCACATTACAAGCCCGGACCCTGAGGCCGCGGGTATCGCTCGCGCCATTAGCCAGGCTGTGACGGAGGGCGGCGTGAACCCCGGGGAAGGGCTCTACATCAACGCCCACGGCACCTCGACGAAGCTCAACGACGCCTCCGAGACGATCGGCTTCAAGCGCGCGCTGGGCGAGGATGCCGCCCGTGCCGCCCACGTGAGCTCCACCAAGTCGATGACCGGACACATGCTCGGCGCGACTGGCGCCGTCGAGATCATGGCGTGCGCCCTCGCCCTGCGCGACGGCATCGTGCCGCCCACCATCAACTACGCGACGCCTGACCCCGCCTGCGACCTGGATTACACGCCCAACGAGGCCCGTGCCTGCGATCTTGGGTGGGCGCTCTCGACGAACCTCGGCTTTGGCGGTCACAACGCGTGCGTCGCCCTGCGAGCCGTCAAGGAGGCATAGGCATGGATTCCAACAAGATTGCCGAGATAGCGGACGTGATGGAGGACCGCGGCCTCACCCGCGTGCGCGTCGAGGAGCCGGACGGCTCCGCCTTCGAGCTCGAGCGCGCCGTCCGCGAGCCGGCTCCCGCGGTCGTGATGCCGCAGGTCGTCGCCGGCACGCCCGTCGCCGCGCCGCTGGCCGTGCCGGCCACGGGGGCTGCCGCGGTTGAGGCCGAGGTCGCGGCGTCGGCGGCGCCCGAGCCTGCGGAGGCAGAACCCGCGGGCGTGGAGGTCACGTCTCCGATGGTGGGCGTCTACTACGCCTCCCCGGCGCCGGATGCCGAGCCCTTCGTGCGCGTGGGCTCGAAGGTCCGCAAGGGCGAGACGCTCTGCATCATCGAGGCGATGAAGGTCATGAACGAGGTTGCCGCCACGGCGGACGGCGAGATTCTCTCCATCGAGGCCGCCGACGGCGATTTGGTCGAGTACGGCAGTTGCCTCATGAGGATCGGTTAGGGGTCAGACATGAACAGGGAAGAGATCAAGCGCGTCCTGCCGCATCGCGAGCCGATGCTCTTGCTCGATGAGGCCGAGCTCGTGGGCGACGAGGCCCGCGGGCGCATCACCATCACCGGTGAGGAGTTCTTTCTCCAGGGGCACTTTCCCGGCAACCCCGTGGTGCCGGGCGTGATCCAATGCGAGATGCTCGCTCAGAACTGCTGCGTGCTCTTCTCCGAGGAGCTTGCCCAGGGTGGCACACCGCTCTACACGAGTCTCGACAAGGTGCGCTTCAAGCGCCCGGTCCGCCCGGGCGACACCATCGAGCTCAACTGCAGGCTCACCCGTGCGCGCGGTCCCTTCCGCTTCTGCGAGGGAACCGCGACCGTGGATGGCGAGGTCTGCTGCAAGGCATCCATGTCGTTCGCGCTCGTGGACGAAGTCCGGTAGGGGATGGGTCGATGTTCGACAAGATTCTGGTCGCGAACAGGGGCGAGATCGCCGTTCGCGTGATTCGCGCCTGCCGCGACATGGGCGTGCGGACCGTTGCCGTCTACTCGCCCGCGGACGCCGAGGCCCTGCACGTGCGTCTCGCCGATGAGGCCTACTGCATCGGTGGCTCGCGTCTCGCGGAGAGCTACCTCAACGAGGACGCGGTCCTGACCACGGCCGTGAAGTCTGGCGCCAAGGCGATTCATCCCGGCTACGGGTTCTTCTCGGAGAACGCGGGCTTCGTGCGCGAGTGCGAGAAGTGCGGCCTTGCGTTCGTGGGCCCTTCCGCCGAGGTCATCGACCGCATGGGTGACAAGGACGCCGCCCGCCGCACCGCGAAGGCCGTGGGCGTGCCCGTGGTTCCCGGGTGCGACCTGCTGAAGTCCCCCGAGGAGGCGGAGCGCGAGGCGCGCCGCATCGGGTGCCCCGTGCTCATCAAGGCCCGCTCGGGCGGCGGCGGTCGAGGCATCCGCAAGGTCGAGCGTGCCGAGGACGCCGGGCGAGCCTTCAGCGAGGCCCGCGCAGAGGCCGAGGCCGCCTTCGGTGACGGCGAGTGCTACATGGAGAAGTTCGTCTCGCCCGCGCACCACGTCGAGGTCCAGATCATGGCCGACAAGTTCGGCAACGTCTTCTCCCTCGGCGAGCGCGAGTGCTCCGTGCAGCGTCGCAACCAGAAGCTCGTCGAGGAAAGCCCGGCGCCCTGTCTCGAGGGCAGGCCTGACGTGCGCGAGCGCATGCATCGCGCCGCGCGTGACCTCGCCCGCGCCGTGGGCTACGAGGGCGCCGGCACCGTCGAGTTCCTCTACTCGGACGACGGCAGCTTCTACTTCATGGAGATGAACACGCGTCTGCAGGTCGAGCATCCCGTTACCGAGTTCGTCACTGATGTTGACCTCGTCAAATGGCAGCTACGCGTGGCGGCGGGCCAGGTCCTGCCCTTCGAGCGCGAGGACCTTCCGGTGGCCGGCCATGCCATGGAGTGCCGCATCAACGCCGAGACGCCCGGCTACCTGCCCTCGTGCGGCACCGTCACGATGCTGCACGTTCCTGGCGGGCCAAAGGTGCGCTTCGACTCGGCGCTCTTCCCCGGTGCCGTCGTGCCGCCCTACTACGATTCGATGCTTGCCAAGGTCATCGTCTGCGCGTCTACGCGCGACGGCGCCATTCGCAAGATGCGCTCTGCCCTGGGCGAGCTCGTGATCGAAGGCGTCGAGGAGAATAGCGAGCTCCAGCTGCGGATTCTCGCCAACGAGGAGTTCCTCTCCGGCAACTACCACACGAACCTGATGGAGGGCATCAATGCTGCGCGATAGGATCGGCCATGCCCTGAACGCGCTCGAGGGGCCCATGACTGAGGTCTGCGCCGAGTTCCCCGCGCGCCACGTGCTCGTTAAGTGCCCTGGTTGTCGCCGTGCCATTGACGAGGGGGCGCTTCGCGAGAACCTCGAGGTGTGCCCGCGCTGTGGAAAGCACCTGCGCCTGTCTGGCCGGGCTCGCATGCGCGTGACCGTTGACGCCGGGAGCTTCGAGGAGTGGGACGCCAGCCTTCGGGTGATGGACTTCCTGCAGTTCCCGGGATACGCCGAGAAGCTCGAGGCGGCGCGCGCATCGTCTCACGAGAACGATGCCGTCATCTGCGGGCGTGGCACCATAGGCGGGCATGCCTGTGCGCTGTTCTTCATGAACGCCGACTTCATGATGGGGTCGATGGGGTCGGTCGTTGGCGAGAAGATCTGCCGTGCGTTCGAGAAGGCCTGCGAGCTGCGACTTCCCGTCGTTGGCTTCACCGTTTCCGGTGGGGCTCGCATGCAGGAGGGCGTTACGTCGCTCATGCAGATGGCGAAGGTGTCGGCCGCCGTGCGTCGTCACTCCGAGGCGGGGCTTCTCTACGTGTGCGTTCTGACGGACCCCACGACGGGTGGCGTCACGGCGAGCTTCGCCATGGAGGGCGACGTTACGCTTGCCGAGCCGGGCGCGCTCGCGGCTTTCGCTGGCCCGCGCGTGATCGAGCAGACCGCCAGGAAGAAGCTCCCCGCTGGTTTCCAACGGTCTGAGTTCCTCCTCGAGCACGGCTTTTGCGACGCCATCGTCGAGCGCGGAAACATGGTCGCCACGCTCGCAGAGCTGCTGCCCCTTCATGAGGGGGAGGTTCCCGCGGGGGACTCGCCCCACTCGCACGCCGGTGGCGCGCCAAGCCGCCTGGCCAAGCGCGTGGGCAAGGCGAAGAAGGGAGCGGTGTCGAGGAGCGCGTATGACGTCGTCAAGCTCACACGCTCGGCGGACCGGGTGACCGCCACGGAAATCATCGAGTCTGGCCTCGACGGGTTTGTCGAGCTCCATGGAGACCGGCTCTTTGGCGATGACGCCGCGGTGGTCGGGGGCATTGGCTGGAAGGATGGCCGCGCGATTACCGTCATTGCTATCGAACGAGGTACGACGACCAAGGAACGCGTGCGCCGCAATTTTGGCATGCCTCATCCAGAGGGGTATCGAAAGGCGCTTCGCCTCATGCGGCAGGCCCAGAAGTTTGGCCGTCCGGTGCTGTGCCTCGTCGATACCTCGGGCGCCTACTGTGGCATTGGCGCCGAGGAGCGTGGCCAGGGCGAGGCCATCGCTCGGAACCTCGTTGAGATGAGCGGGCTTAAGGTGCCCGTCGTGAGCGTGATCACAGGCGAGGGCGGTAGCGGTGGGGCGCTCGCGCTGGGCGTTGCCGACAAGTTGCTCATGCTCGAGAGCTCGGCTTTCTCGGTCGTGAGCCCCGAGGCCTGCGCCTCCATCCTCTGGAAGGACCCGAAGCGCGCCGAGGACGCGGCCGCGGTGCTTTGCCTCACGGCACCAGAGCTGCGGGAGCTTGGGCTTGTCGATGGCGTCATCGCCGATGCCGGCCTTACCAAGGCCGAGCTCGCCCGTGACATCGTGCGCGAGGCGCAGGCGACGTTCGACGAGCTCGCGGGCCTGGATGCCGAGGAGCTCGTCGAGAGGCGCTATGCCAAGTACCGCGCGATTGGCACGAACCGTCTGGATTAGGGGACGGTGGAAGATGGTGCGGGCGGATTGTGTCTTTCGTTTGCGCGCGGTGACGGCACCCCCGCATGCGCAGCCGGGCTGCATCCGGGCGTGGGCCACGACGCGCGCCGGGACCCGGCCGGTATCCTCGCATGCGCGGGCGGGCTGCATTCCCTGTTCGCATGCGGGTGATAGACTGAACGGGCAACCAAACGTCAGAAGGGAATCGCATGGGCGTCACCACTAAGACTTCCGCGGCGGAAATCGCCGCTGCTGAGGAGCTCGTCAGCTTCATTCAGAAGAGCCCGAGCATGTTCCATTCCGTTAAGACCATCCGCTCCTACCTCGACGAGGCCGGCTTCACGTACCTCCCCGAGGCTGGCGCGTGGGATGTCCACGCGGGCGGCAGCTACTACACGTGCCGCAACAACTCGACCGTCATCGCCTGGAAGGTGGGCGAGCGCGTTGTCGAGGAGGGCTCGAACTATCACTTCCAGCTTGCGGCGTCTCACGCGGATTCGCCGGCGTTCAAGCTCAAGAACGTTGCCGAGATGGAAGGCCCCGAGGCCTATCTGCGCCTCGACACCGAGGGTTACGGCGGCATGATTGACTACACCTGGTTCGACAAGCCTCTGTCGCTTGCTGGTCGCGTGCTTGTGCGCGAGGGTTCTCGCATCGAGAGCCGCCTCGTGTCACTCGACCGTGACGTCGCGATTATCCCGAGCCTTGCTATTCACTTTGATCGTGCCGTGAACGACAAGTTCTCGCCTAACCGCGCGACCGACCTGTGCCCGATCATGTCCGCAGGTGACTGCACCGTGGGCACCGTCGACGCGCTCGTGGCAGAGCATCTTGGGATCGAGCCCGAGAACATCGTCGCGCGCGACCTGTTCCTCGTGAACCGTCAGCGTGGCTGCGTGTGGGGCGCTGCCAGCGAGTTCGTGTCCTCGCCCAAGCTTGATGACCTTGCCTGCGCGTTCACGTCGCTCAAGGCGTTCCTTGCGAGCGACAACCAGCGTGATGTGAGCGTCTACTGCTGCTTCGACAACGAGGAGGTTGGCTCGAACACGAAGCAGGGCGCCATGTCCACCGTGCTCGCCGATACCCTCGCGCGTGTGAACGCGGCGCTTGGGCACACGAGCGACGAGCTGTGCCAGGCGGTTGCCAAGTCCATGCTGGTGAGCTGCGATAACGCGCATGCCGTTCATCCGAATCAGGCGGGCAAGTGCGACGCCGTCAACCGCTGCCGTCTCAACGGCGGCCTCGTGGTGAAGGAGGCGGCGAACCAGAAGTACTGCACCGACGCCTTCAGCCGCGCCGTGCTCCAGGCGGTTTGCGCCGATGCGGGCGTGCCGCTTCAGACGTTTGCCAACCGCAGCGATATGGCGGGCGGCTCTACGCTTGGAAATCTTTCAAACACGCAGGTCAGCGTGCATGCCGTTGATGTGGGCCTGCCGCAGCTGGCCATGCACTCGAGCTACGAGACGGGTGGAGCGCGCGATGTGACCCTCGCCATCGAGGCTCTCACGGCTTTCTATAACGCTGATCTTCTCATTGATGGCGCCGATGCCGTGACGCTGGGGTAACGCCCGGCCATCGCAGGGAAGCCGGAGTACCGGGCGGGTATCGCAGGGAAATCTAATGTTATTGGGAGGGGTGCGGCAGCGGCCGTACCCCTCTTCCTTGCTCGGAAGGGGCCGTCGCGCCCCCTTTTCGTTTCGCAGCATGCCAAGAGCTGGCTATAAAAATGGGGGATAGCGACTGTGAGCAGCCAAATGGCCTTCAGCCGAGTAGCCTCGCCCGAACGGCTTGCAAAACCGCAGGTCGTAGAAGTGGAAAATAGGGGGACTACTTGGGCAGGGCCGAATTGGCTGCTCACTGTCGATATCCGTTAATTGTGAACGCCTGACAGCAGTTTCTAATCGCGTCTGTTGTGGAAAAACAGGCTACAGCTCTTCCCAGCTGCCGAGGATATGCCGTCGCAACTCGGATCGGGCTTTCAGTTGCCCGCCATTCCAGCTCGGCCGCTTCATGCCAAGCTCCTTGAGAACGAGGCCTGCAAGTGCGTCAAACCTCTGCTCGTCGCGCAACTGTTCATAGGTGACCATGACTACGTTGTAGCCCATGCTTTGAAGGCCCGTCGCTCGGTCAGCATCGAGTAGCGCCGACCTGTCATTGTTGTGAACGGTTGCGCCCTGCGCCTCAAGGATTAGCTGTTTGCCCATATCGCCCTGCTCGAACAACAGGTCTGCATAGCAAGTTTGTTTTCCGCTTAGAAGGCTAGCTGCCTTTGTCAGCCTAATCTTCTGGTTGTTTTCAAAGCAGCTGATTCCGTAGCCGCCAAACTTGCGCGGCAGTGAGAGAAGAAGCGAGAGTTGAGCCTCAAACGGGGAAGCGGTAATTCCAGAGACCAGCTTTGCGCACTCAAGAAAGCTCCTATAGCCGTTTATCGGTCGCAGCGATTCGGCATAACTGACGAGCTCATCCGGCATGACCAGGGGTGCTCGTTTCCAAAGGTTTGTCGGTTTTCCGTCATGCGTAGAGACCCGCTCTCAAGGGGCGCTTCCCATTGCTTCGGAGGCCTTGCGCTCGTTGTCCTTCGTTAGAAGTGACGCGACATGTTGCGGGGGAGTATAGATGGAGAACGAGCCGCACATCTCATACATAGCCTTGAGCAGCGTGTACCTGGACACTCTTCGTGAAAGGGTGAAGAGGGTTAGGGATGGCGATGCAATTGAGAAGTCATGCGGAGTCTGCCTGATCGAGCCGAAGGGAAGCTCACCCTTAAATAGGTGAGACCGATAGCGCCGCGCCCCGGTCCTTTTCTGGCGGTCGTCGATGAGCCTATGAATGGGGAGTCCAAGGACATCCGTAGCAAGTGGAGAAAGAAGTTTCTTGTTGTGATTCGGGTCATCGACGGCTGCGGGCAAAACGGGATAGAGCCTGAGGACCTGTGGGGGTACTCGGTAGTAGTTAAAAGCGGATATGTCGCAGATGACGTCTTCCATGGAGAGAGGGTAGCTTAGCTGTAGGAGAGGGTGCAAGAAAAGATCGTCTAAAGGCAAATTATCAAGGTGCTTGAGGGTTCAGGGGGGGGTCGAGCGGGGCTGTACGTGCGAAATCGATGGATGGTTGGGTGATTTTAAGGTGCCAAATTAATGGGGGATAGCTACTGTGAGCAGCCAAATGGCCTTCAGTCGAGTAGCCTCACCCGAACGGCTTGCAAAACCGCAGGTCGTAGAAGTGGGAAATAGGGGGACTACTTGGGCGGAGCCGGTTTGGCTGCTCACTGTCGATATCCGTTAATTTATGGAGCGCGAAATGGTGCGCTGCCCGAGACGGGGCGAGCGAAATAAGAACGCCGCCCGGCTGGAGAAGCTGGGCGGCGCCTGATTGGTCTAGCTGAGCCTAGTGGCGGGCGATGGATAAACCGTTCGTGTCCTACTCGTCACCGAAGGAAATGCCAAGCATCTTGGCCTCGCGGACGAGCTCGCTGTTGGGGTCGACGTACTTGAGCTTGCCGGCGACCTCCTTGAGCGGGACGCGTGTCATGCGGCCATCGCGCAGGGCAATCATGCAGCCGTACTCGCCTGCGAGGCAGCTCTTTGCGGCTTCGACACCACACTGGGTCGCGAAGATGCGGTCCTGCGCGCTGGGCTCGCCGCCGCGCTGCGTATGGCCAGGTACCGCGACGCGAACCTCGCGATCGGTACGAGTGGCGATTTCCTCGGCGATGTCGTAGGCGACGCTGGGCTTCACGCGCTGGGCGACCAGGCGCTTGTAGTCCTTCTTCTTCATCGCCGCCTCTTCCTTGGTGATGGCGCCCTCGGCCACGACGACGATCGAGAATCGTCCGCCATCGCGTTCGCGCTGCTCAATGGCGTCAATCACGTTGTCCATCTCGTACGGAATCTCGGGAATGAGGATGACGTCGGCACCGCCGGCAATGCCCGCGTAGAGCGGAATCCAGCCAACCTTGTGGCCCATGATCTCGATCACGAAGACGCGACGGTGGCTGTCCGCTGTGGTGTGGATGTCGTCGATGCACTTCGTCGCGATGTCGATGGCGCTGGGGAAGCCGAAGGTCATGTCGGTGCCATAGGTGTCATTGTCGATGGTCTTCGGCAGGGCGATTACGTTGAGGCCCTCTTCGCGAAGGCGGTTGGCGGTCTTCGTGGAGCCGTTGCCGCCCAGCACGAACAGGCAGTCGAGATTGAGCTTGCGATAGTTCTTGACCATCGCGGGGACCTTCTCGACACCATCCGCCTCGGGGGTGTCGAGGAGCTTGAAGGGCGTGCGGCTGGTGCCCAGGATCGTGCCGCCCTTGATGAGGATGCCAGAGAAATCAGCCCAGCTCATCTTGCGATAGCGACCGTAGATGAGGCCCTGGTAGCCGTCTTCGAAGCCGTAGATCTCGACCTTTTCCTTCGAGTTCCTGAGCACGGTCTTCACGATGCCACGCATGGTGGCGTTGAGCGCCTGGCAGTCGCCGCCGCTGGTAAGAAGGCCAATCCTGAGCATGGGAGCTCCCTTCTGATCCGCCACGGCGGGGCGCGTCGCGATCCCTGCAGGGCGTGTTTTTGGTTCACCGGCACAGTCTTACATAAGTATTCCCCGCCGAACGCGTTCCGGACGCAGACGTAACAGTTTCATGACAGAGCGTGAAAGGGCGCAAAGGCCCCTCAAGCGCTGTCGCGACGAGTGACAGAGCCTCTGAGCAGCTAAGACGTTGGCTACGTCGGGCTATTGGCGCGCTAGCTTGCAATTGCAACGCCTCTTGACAGCATTGTCGGGGTTAGTACAATGCCAAACCGTTGCCGCCACGCGCGGCACAAGTGCTGGGGGTGCTCGCAAGAGCTGAGAGGATTTCCAACCCCTTGAACCTGACCTGGTTAGGACCAGCGTAGGGAAGCTACCCGCCTCGCGCTCGAGGCGTCGTTCTTCTGGCGTGCGACTTTGCCGCACCCGCCGTCTCGTGCGGCGACGTTGCCTTCTTGGCTCGTTCAAGCCTCTCGTTCCTGCTTGCATCCAGATGCGGTCGCTACGGCCGCGGATGTGGCCCGTGCGGCCACGACGCAGCCCGCCTGCGTCACGAACGAGAGGAAGACATGTCTGAAAACTGCTGCGAGGGCTGCAACCGCCCCGACCTGCCTTGGGCTGGCAGGGGTACTGACCTGCCGATTTCCGGCTGCCGATTCACGCTCTATCCCATGTGCGACAACTTCATCGACATCATTCTCGGCGCCCTCGGGCGCGTCGACACCTCCTGCGTCTGGAGCGAGACTGACGCCCTTTCGACGGTCTACCGCGGCAAGCTTCCCTATGTGATGGACGCGGTCTCCGCGCTGTTCGCCAGCTCCTGGACCGAGGGCGTCCACATGGCCATCGAGGGCCAGGTCTCCAAGGGCTGCCCGGGCGACGTCTCCGGCGACTCGGTGCTCGAGGCTACGGGCGAGGCCCCCAACCACGCCATCGTCGAGGCTGCCACGCAGCCGTGCCTGTGCAAGCTCGCCCTCTATCCCATGGGCGTGGGCGACTACATCGATGACATCGCCGAGGTCTGGCGTCTCGCCGAGAAGCGTGGCCTCAACCCCACCACGATTCACTACGCCACGCGCATCGAGGGCAGCATCAAGGACGTCTTCGCCTACCTGCAGGAGGTCTGCGAGCTCATGGAAGCGAGCGAGAACGTCCACCATTACGTGCTGCACTTCACGATCAACGTCAACAGCCCCACGGTCGAGTAGGACCACGAGGGCTTGGCCGGCGCGCTAGCTGTCGCGCTGAACGACGTGGCGGGCGACCCACGCCCGCGCACTAACCGCAAGAACCTGAAAAAGGGACTGTCCCTTTTTCAGGTGACGAGAGGAGAAATAAGGAATGGCTAACGAGAACGGTGGCGCCAAGGGCGCCTGGAAGCTCCAGGAGATCATCTTCGTGGCGATGCTCTGCGTCGTCTTCGGCGTCGTCTACCTCGTGGCGGTCTACGCCGCCGCGGCAATGGTCGCCGCCTTCACCCCGATGGGCATCGGCCCCATGGGCAACGAGATCGTGTTTGGCATCTGGTTCATGGTGTCCACGCTCGCGGCCTACATCATCCAGCGTCCGGGCGTCGCCCTCGTCTCTGAGGTCGTCGCTGCCCTCATCGAGGTCCTTCTCGGTAACATGTATGGCCCGATGGTCATCGTGACCGGCCTCGTCCAGGGTGCCGGCGCCGAGCTCGCCTTCGCCCTCGGCCACTACAAGAGCTTCGAGACCAAGGACATGCTGCTCGCGAGTGCCTTCTGCACCGTCATCAGCTTCGTCTGGAGCTTCATCCGCTCCGGCTATGGCCTCATCGCCGTCCCGGTGCTCGTGCTGTTCTTCGTCGTGAGGCTCGTGAGCTCCATGCTCTTCGCCGGCCTGCTCTCCAAGGCCATCGGTGACGGCCTCGCCAAGACCGGCCTGCTTAAGGGCTACGCCCTGGGTCGCTCGCGTGCCTAGCGCCGAGACGGACATCGCGCTCGAGGCTCGTGGCCTGGGCTTTCGCTACGGCGAGGGCTCGGGCCCGGTCTTCTCCGACCTCTCCCTGACCGTGCGTCGGGGGGAGGTCGTCCTCGTGATGGGGGCCTCCGGGTCGGGCAAGTCGACGCTCGCCTTCTGCCTCGCTGGGCTTTACCCGGCATACGCGGGCGAGCTCGAGGGCGAGGTCCTCGCGGCTGGTCGTCCGGTGGGGGAGATGGCCCCGCGCGAGCGAAGCCGCGAAGTCTCGATACTGTTCCAGAATCCTGACAACCAGTTCTGCATGGATACGGTCGAGCGCGAGGTGCTCTTCGCGCTCGAGAACGTCGCCTGGCCCGGCGACATGCGCGAGCGCTGTCGCGAACTCCTCGCGCTCGTTGGCCTCGAGGGACGCGAGAAGGACCGCATCGGCCAGCTTTCCGGCGGTACCAAGCAGAAGCTCGCGCTATGCACCGCGCTCGCGTGCGGTGCCCGTACACTCGTGCTCGACGAGCCGTTTGCCAACCTCGACCCGGCGTCGTGCGCCTCGGTCGCCGCCGAGCTCCGTCGTCTCAACGAGCGGGAGGGCGTGACGCTCGTGGTGGTCGACCATCGCGCCGGCTGGTGGCTGCCCTTCGCGGATCGTGTTGTGCTCATGCGCGAACACGGCAGCCTTGACGAGGCGAGCTTCCCGGTTGCGGAGTTTGCCGCGCACGAGGCGGAGATGCGTGCCGACGGCCTGTTCGTGAATGACGAATGGGCGAGGGGCCTGCGCCCCGCGCTCGTTTCCGAGGATGCCGAGAAGGTCGTCCGCGTTCGTGATCTGTCCGTTGGGTACGGGCGAGGCCGCGCGGCGTTCACCGTGCTCTCGGGTGTTTCGTTCGAGGTAGCTCGTGGTGGCGTGACTGCCCTCGTGGGCGAATGCGGCAGCGGCAAGTCCACGCTGCTCCATGCCATTG
>ERZ1034980.707-NODE-707-length-22424-cov-6.345478_pt1 | contig 22424 bp, 19 predicted proteins | sample MGYA00520622_ERZ1034980 | MGnify/ENA primary metagenome ERZ1034980 (study PRJEB33766, sample SAMN09781791) | gut metagenome | biome: gut microbiome | host: Homo sapiens | place: Madagascar | study: EMG produced TPA metagenomics assembly of the PRJNA485056 data set...
CATGGGCCCCCTTGACGCGGCGTAGCGGAGGTGCCACCCGGCCGCGGAGCCGTGGTCCTGCTGCGGCGAACGCCGAGTATCGGTAAAAGGCTCGCCGATGGCAGGATTGAAGGGGAGAATATAGAGCGATGTCGTTTTCGGAGAGGAACATGCCCGTGACAGAGGCCGAACAGAACCAGATCTTCGATATCTACTACGAGATGCGGGGTCTCGCGGCAACGCTCCTTGCGGCGTCTCGCGGCGACCTACAGGATCCGGACAGAATCGTCGAATATGCCGCAGGCCAAATCGACCGATTTGCCGACAATCTCGCGTCATGCATTACAGGAAAACCTTTCGACTCCGACGAGCGCCTTGATGGCCTTACGCCTAGCGGACGTTTTTGACGTTTGGCGGTTGCTCTGTGACATGATAAAAGACCCCCAAGTAGCCCGGAAAGCACGCAAAGAGGTCTTAAAGCGAAAGGGCACCGCGTATGCGTTGCCCGCCACTTCGCATTGCAGCCGATTGCTTGAGCGATTTTGATATGCAGCATTTTGACCCTGACGAGCGCTCGTCACTTTTTTGAACGGGACATTCGGAGGACAGAGGCCTTTTGACGTACGACGTTTACGTTCCGGCGACGGGCCTACACCCCCACGTCGTTCTTGGTGAGGGTGTTGTCGAACGCCCAGACCCACCAGCGCAGATGGTCCTCGGCCCCGTGGATGTCGTCCTCCTCGTGGTAGTGCTCGAGCATGAGCTGGGTGCGCCACCGGCCGAAGCGAACGGTGTAAGTGGCCGTCTGGGCGTTCTGCACGATGGCCCCGAAGGGCTCGATCTCGAGGATCTGATCGATGGTGAAGCAGCGCCCGTCCGGCCAGCAAACGCGGATGGGGACCATGGTCCCGTCGGCGTTTGCGCGGGCGTAGACGTCGACGTACTGCTTGTGGACGCGCCGGCCTGGCCTGTCACCGCGGGCGCGCACCGTGATGCCGCCGCCGAAGTCCTTGGTGTGATCTGTCACGCAGGCGTCACCGCCATGCCGCTGCCACGCTCGACGAACCAGTCGCCGTGCTCCCACCAGACCGTCTTGCGCTGCTTTGCGATGCAGACGTCGTAGCGCACGCAGAGATTGCCGAAGAGGGCGCGGCCGAACTCGGAGCGGAAGTAGATGGACTCGACCTGCCAAGAGCGGCCGTCGGGCCAGTGGATGGTAACCGGGTCGGACGGGCCGCGGTCGGGGTCGTCGGTCCCGTTGACGTCCACCGGGATGTAGATGCGGCGGTCCTCCGTGGGGATGCCGCAGGTGCCCGCGAGGGAGTGCTTCTTCATGATCATATGCCTTACCTCCCGTACACGTGTTCGTGTTTTGCTTCTACCAGTATCGAACGGGCGTTTGGTTTTGTAAAGCGAACATGGTGTGGGGGTTGCGTGGTTGTGTCTGGGCGGGGTGATAAAAGGGCGAGTGCTCGCGTTGGTCTATCATCTGATGCCAATACGAGCGAATGGGAGCCATCTTGTTTACTTACTATCATGTCGATAAATGGGGAAATCTCGTCGCCGTCGATCTGCTTCCCTACATCGTTGCGGCCGTTGTCTCGATTGTTCTCATCTGCTGCGTCGTCTCTCTGGTGCGAAGAGTCCTGGCGAATCCCTTTCACTACCCATACTTCGTCGAGCGGTTCGATGTCTCCGGCAGACGCAACGTGAAGATCAACGACCTGATAGATCGCTTTATGCTCGAGCCCGCCAACTGGGAAAAGATAGTCGCGGAGCGCTCCTACATCCAGGAGTGGAAGGCACAGCAGGAGGAATACCTGAAGACCTGCAGCCTGCGGAAGCGCCGGGAGCGGCAATACGCCGAGACACTCGACGACGCGCACGCGTTCCAGTTTGTCACGTGCCGTGAGCAGACACGCTACAGGCAGAGGAACTACGTAAAGACGTCCTACAAGGTGTCCGTGGACGATAGCGTGATGGCCGTGAGCTGGGACTGGGTTGTGAACAGGCGAAACCGCCTCGCCGCCATTAACGACGAAGCGACGCTCAGGGATTACCATGCTCGCAACCAGCGGAAGCTGATGACTAAACAGCTGCGCGAGCAGATAGCGCGAAGGGACAACTACACCTGCCAGATGTGCGGGAAGTACATGCCCGATGGTGTTGGATTGCACATCGACCATATCGTGCCGGTCGCTAGGGGCGGTAAGACCGTGCCGTCTAATCTGCAGGTGCTCTGCTCGAAATGCAACGGGCGGAAGGGCGCGCGGTAGCGGCGCGTTGCAGACACGCGCTATTCGTCGAAGAAATCGGTGTCAACGGCCTTGATCTCGTAGACCTGTCTCGTGCTCACGCCGACGCCGTAGTCGATCATGAGGCCGGCGAGCGCGGGGCCGTCGACGAGCACGACCGTCTGCCCCAGGAGGCCCTCAGCATATTTGCGGGCATCTTTGGAGAAGCGAGCCGTGGTGATGAAAAGGCCCTTCGATACGCCCTTTCCGGAAAGCGCCCCGACGAATGCCTGAACCTCCGGCCGTCCAACCGTCCTTTGCGGATCCCACCGCTTAGCCTGGTAGCAGATGGTTCCAAATCCGAGTCGGTCCTCACGGACGACGCCGTCTATCCCCTCGTCACCACTCTTTTTGGTGACGTCGGCACGGGAGTCCAGGCTCTCGCCGTAACCCATCGCCACGAGCAGCTTTCCGACCAGGTGCTCGAAGAAATACGGATCTTTTCCCATGATGATCGAAATGAGGTCGTCGGCGAGCGCGTCGCGAATCTCGCCGTAGGCAGACTCCATCGCCTCCTGAGGGGACTCCTGGTCCTCCAGCGTCGAAACGCCCTCGGGCTCTGAAGCGTTTTTGGCCTTGCTTGCGGCCTGATAGCCGTCTTTCCACTTCTTGAATGCCGTGCAGTTCTCATAGAGACCCTTGGCTGTAATGGGTCCGGGATAATCAGAGAGGTACGTCCTGCCGGCATCGGTGATACGGTAGGTTCCCTTCTTCTCGCCGTATTCCAGAAGCTTAGCCTTCTCCAAATCGGTGATACCCCAGTACACGCGGTTGTAGAGTCTCGACTGGCCGCTCTTGAGACGCTCGGCCCGTTCGTCATCGGTCATGTCGAATTCGATCGCCACGGCATCCTGGAGGTCGGTGCCTGCCAGATATCCATCGACATGCGCCAGCGCTTCAAGGATGGGCCGCATGGTCTCATGCCATTTGGGCATCGTCATCGCTCGTCATCCCCTTCATTTCGGCAAAATCAGTAAAAGGCTCAACCGCCGCTGCGGTCAAGGGGCCTGTCGCCTGCGGCAATGACCTGAGCTCCCCTGCAAGTCTCCTCGACCCGCCCTTGAGGCTGACGAACGTGAGGCCGCCCGAGACGAAACCGCCGACGACCGGAACGACCTTGCTCACCGCGTCGCCGAAACTGCTTTTGGTGATCTTGACGCCGATCCCGGCAAGAACCTTTTTGATGATCGGGTAGTAACTTGTCTGCATAAGCGCCTTGTTGGCGACCTTCTTGGCCACATTGGCCTGAACCGTTTTGGAAAACGCCGTCAAGGCGGAGTTGGCACCGCTCACGCCGGCCATCACGGCCAGGAGAAGGGCGAAGGCCGCCAAGGTCTCATCGTCCATCTCGTCGCAATCGTCGATAAATGACTGCCAGCCGTAGAGATACGCCAGCTTCTGCATGATTCGAAAGGCGTGGACATAGTACTGCGTCACGTCCGCCGGGATCGTTCCGAGCATCGCGAGCCCGCCGGGCAATCCCGCGGAGAACGAAAGGACGGTCGATTTCTTCGTCTCGAAATCAATGACGTCCCTCGCGATGGAGTCGACAAGGTCAGAATCCATCCCGGCGGCGGCTGGGCTCGTTGAAATCGCGAGCTCTACCCGCTCGTCCGCAACGCCCCGCTTACGAAACTCTGAACGGAGGAAATGGTCGCGCTCGATTGCCACGCCTTTCAGCCTCATAACCTTCTTGAGGAAGGCGATGGCATATCTTTGGGCTTCCTCCTCCTGTCGATCGGCCTCGGCCCTTAGATCTCCAATGCTCTCCTTCACGGAATCGGGTTCGGATGGTATCGTCTCCCCCTTCGGCTTTATGACGTTCCCCTTCACGCTACTCACCGACCTTCTCGGTATAAAGCTTGAATAGATGCGAAACAACCCTCTCTTCATCTCCGCCAAAATCAACGCCATAGGCAGATTCGACAGCAGCATCGAGCCGTGCATGAGCCTTCATGAGATCGGAGAAGAAGAGGGCTTTATCGGGGCTATACATGTCGGCAAGAGTTGCCCCGCGTTGAGCGTTTCTCGCCTCAAGCACATCCCTAGCACACTGGCGTATCTCATCCTTCTGACTCGCAGATGGAGAAGGCCAGACAAAATTGTTATAGACGATAGTGTTCGAGTATTGATAATCGCTCTTTAAGCGTCCAGCAACCTGCCTCATCCATGCGTTGTGAAACTGACTTGAGATGATTCCAAAATCATACAAATCCGCCTCTTCGACAAAAAAGAGCTTGTTTCCAGGAATAGTGCCGTTGGTTATGAATCCGACCGGAATGTATTTCCTCCGTCCGGAAGACACCTGTGGAACGGCCAGGAATGCGCCATCGGCAGGCGCTTTAACCTCATCGAACTCCCACGGGGCACAGGCTCTCTTTTGCGTGCCAGAACGCGGAGAAGCCAACCTTAGTTTGCGGATTTCATCGAACCGATCCCTTATTTCTTTGGGAAGTTTGGATAGCTCGGCTCCCGATAGTCCAGCAAACCACAAGCAATACCTGTTAATGCCCTTGATAAACTCAGATCCCATTGAAAATGGCCTAATGTACTGCTCGAGAGCAGGATATGAAGTCAGTAAACGATGTGCCTCAGCCTCATCGAGGGTTAAAAATCCCCAATCACCAGCGCCGCCACCTCGCGACATCTTCGGAACAGAGCAGAGGGGCTGCCTTCGCTTTTCGACAAAGACGTCCGGAGCATTCGAGAGGTAGCCGTTGATGTTGTCCGCTTTTGTTGCACCCGTTGAGCTAAACAGTAGAGGTTGCATATCGGGACTTTTAGAAAATCCGACAATGACAACATGGACATTCGCTTTATCAGATGCTTGGGAATCCCAAACGAACGTTTTATAGGCGAAATCGATATGAACGCCATTGTCGAACAGAGGCTTCCACAGGGGCTCAACCTGCTGTCCCTGACAGATAGAGTTAGTTGAAACGAATGCACATCGAACACGATGCCCATCCATATATTCAGCCGCTTTCTTATGCCAGCATGCAACATAGTCGAGCAAACCAGCGGATTTGCCAAAAATCGCCTTCCTATCTTCCTTTTGAGCGTCTTCAAGGCGCGAACTGCCTATAAAAGGAGGATTTCCGAGCACATAATCAACCTCATCCGCTGATACGACGTCATTCCAGTCGATACGAAGGGCATTCGCGTTAACGATGCCCTCATAGTCCGTGAGCGGAAGTTCCTGATAGACACGCTGCGTCACCTTTGCGGTGTCAGTGTCCGCCTGTTTCTCGGCGATCCAGAGCGCTGTTCGGGCGACACAGCAGGCGAAGTCCTCCAGCTCAATACCATGGAAGTTCTTCAAGCTTACCAGCACGTCGCGATCGCCGGAATCCTCAAAGCTAAACGACGTCTGCTCACCCTGGAGCTCGAAGAGGATACGATTCTCCAGCTGTCTCAGACAGAGATAGCTTTCGGTGAGGAAGTTACCGGAACCGGCCGCTGGGTCGAGAATGGAGATGCTTCCGATCTTCTCGTGAAGGTCCTTGAGCGCACGGGTCCTCGCACCACCCGCAACGGGCTTGGCGCACGCCTCGTCGAACTCGGCCTTGAGGCCGTCGAGGAAGAGCGGGTCTATGACCTTGTGGATGTTCTCGGGGCTCGTGAAGTGCTGGCCGTTTGCGCGGCGGTGGTCGTGTGACAACGCGCCCTCGAAGATGGAGCCGAAGACCGTGGGGCTCACGCCCGACCAATCAAACTCCTGGCACCCCTCGACGATGAGCGTATGGCGGAAGTTATCGGACAGGGGCGGAATCTCCGTCTTCTCGCGGAAGAGGCCGCCGTTCATGTAGGGCACCTTCTTCAACCACGGCTCGGCGTACTTATCACGGTCCCCATCCTTGGTGTCGAGCCAGACGAACAGGTCCTTGAGGCCGCGCCTGAGATCGCCCGCCGAGAAGTGCGAGACATAGTCGCGGAAGGCGTTGGGGGCAACGAGTCCCGAGTCTTCGCAGAACATGAGGAACATGAGGCGCGTCATGAGCACGGAGAGCGCATGGTGATTCTCGGGCGTGTCGGGGTCGTCGAACGCCTCGGAGACCTGGTCATGGAGTTTCGACATGATCTTGCCGGCCTCTACGGAAACGGCGCGGGAGATCGTGGCCGGGGCCTCAGCCCCGCCCTTGAGGAACTGAATGGCTGCGAGGTTCTTGGGGAGCTCGGCGAGCGGCAACTTGAAAAGAGGCTCCCGGCACAGCGAGTCCCGCTCGCGGTCGAAGACCCAAAACTCGGCAAAATTGCAAGCGACGATATAGCGAGGCTGTTGGGAAAGCGGCATGCCCTGGGCGTAGGCGTTGCCCTGCTTCGCGGGCGTCACCTTGCGGCCCTGGCGCGTCTCCTCCTTGGCAAGATCGATTCCCAGCGACTTCTGCTCAACGAGGGTCTTTGCCGACGGGATGAAGACGTCGATATACCCCTCATGCGTGCTCGCATCGGTAGAGACGGGCTTCTCGAACTCAAGCCGTGACACCGCGTCCTCGACACCGAGGACATTCTGATAGAAGTCGATCCAGAACCGTTGTGTGTCCTGGTTCTCATTCCCCTTGTTCGCCCACCTGCTTGCAAAAGCTTCTGCATCGGCTTTCTTTCCCGGCATACGGACCCTCACTTGATAGCCTTTTCCACTGAGAAAGATTCTACGGGTTCTTCACTTCTTTTTAGCTGGATTTAGTTTTATTGGTATCCCTTTTGTCCTGGTGGTCGTTGCAATCTGCTCATATTCCGCTCGGAAGTCTTCGTCGCGTCCTTTATCCAAAGAAAAACAGCCCAGAGGAACAATGCCTCTGAGCTGCTAAAAGTTCTTGGTCGCGGGGGCAGGATTTGAACCTACGACCTCCGGGTTATGAGCCCGGCGAGCTACCAGACTGCTCCACCCCGCAATGTCTGGACGCACCTCGTGCGCAAGAAAGTATATTACTATGCACTTATGCTTGATGCAAGAAGAAACTTTGTTTGCTCGCACATCTCCACAATTTAGGGCGTTTTATCCACAATTGGCGCAAACTCAGCGCCCCATCCAGCCACATGGCGGCAAGCTCGAAGTATACAATTGACGCGAAAGATTTGTATCGCGCATGCGGCATACGAAGGGAAACTCATGCTTTTAGCTGTGGATATGGGAAACACGCAAACCGCCCTCGGCCTGTTTGACGGAGACGACCTTGTCCACTCCTGGCGCATGCCCACCGATCGCACCTTTACTGCCGACGAGGTCCACATGCGTCTTGAGGGCTACTTTCGCATGTCCAACCTGGACCTTAGCCAGGTCAAAGCCATCGCTTTTGCCGGCGTAGTGCCCGAACTCTCGCGCGAGTGGCACGCCGTGGCAGCGCGCCTTACGGCAACCGCCGTGGTCGTGGGCACGCAGACAGCCCAGGCAACAAAGCTGCGCGTAGCCAACCCCAGCGAGGTTGGCGCCGACCGCATCGCTAACGCCGTTGCGGCCGAGGCTTTCTACGGCGCGCCAGCCATCGTGGTCGACTTTGGCACCGCCACCAATATCGATGTCATCGACAGCGAGGGCTATTATATCGGCGGCTCCATCGCCCCCGGTATCCGTATCTCCATGGATGCTCTGACCGCACGTGCTTCCAAGCTGGCAAGCGTTCCGCTTGAATCCCCCGCTCATGCCATTGGGCGCAACACCGTCGAATGCGTACAGAGCGGTGCCGTAATCGGTGCCGCCGCCATGGCGGAAGGCCTCGTGGCCCGCATTAAAAACGAGCTCGGCGCGCCCGATGCCCGCGTTATCGCCACGGGCGGCCTCAGCAGTGTAGTGGCGCAATCGACCGACGTCTTCGACGTCATCGACAACCAACTCACCCTGCGTGGCATCCGCGAGATCTATCGCCGCATGACGGAATAGTACGACACACCCCTAAATTTGACGCAGGCTTACGGCTTCCGAAGGATAGCTCTGCTCGCCCGCAGGGGTGATAATCACCGCGCGGCCCCAAATATCCAGACCAGAAAACGTCCCCGTGTCCATCACGCGACCCGTCGGCGCAATCACGGCAACCTGTTTGCCCAGCATGGGAACCATGTCGAAGTACTCGGAAAGAATCGGCGCCATGGGCCCCATGCCCGCCTGCATCGTGGCCATCCTCGCAGCCCACGCATCCACGCGAGCAATCATTGCATCGCGCAGCATGCCGGCGAGTTCCTGCATATGGGGGCAATCGTCCTTGCCCATCAGCTCGTCGAGCGAGATGGGCTCCAGTGCCTGCGGGCTCACCTGAGAGCCATCGCCCTCGACCGTCACCGGATGCAGGTTAACGCCCAACCCCACCACGGCAAAGGGACCGTCGGCGCTCGCCTTGGCCTCCACCAAGATGCCGGCAAGCTTGAAATCGAAGGGCTCATCCTTCCCTACCGCGACGCGAGCCACGATGTCGTTGGGCCACTTGATGCCCACGCGCTCAGCCAGACCAAGCTCGCGCAGCGTATCAATCACGCCCATCGCGCACACTGCCGGCAGCGCCGTGAACTCCTGCATGCGAACGCCCGGGCGCAGCACGCAGGAAAGATAAAGGCTCCCGGCGGGCGAGGCCCATACGTGACCGCGCCTGCCGCGACCTTCCGTTTGCTCTTGCGCGCACACGCACCAACCGTGCGGCGCACCCTCGCGGCCGCGCTCGATCGCCACGTCGTTAGTCGATGTCACCGACTCCTCAAACACGATCTGCGACAGCTCGCCAGCCATCATCTCGCCCACAAGCACTCCTTCAACACAAAACGCCCCGTTTGAGCAGAGGCGCGAATATCCACGCCCGCCGCCCAAACGGGGGCCGAATCAAACAAAACTACAGCGAGCCCAGCTCGCCCACAATATGGCCCACGCGGTCCTCAGGCTCCTTTACGTCCACGCCCTCATAGCGGAAAAAACGCGCCGGGTCGTGCATAAGGTCCTCGAGGGGCACAAGCACAAAATCGCGCTCACCCAGCTTGGGATGCGGCAGGCGCAGCTTGTCGCCACCGTGAATCTCGCCTTCCATCCACAAAAGATCGCAGTCGAGCGTGCGCGGCCCGTTGGCACGTGCGCTCTTGGTACGATTGCGCCCCAACCTGTTCTCGACCTCCATGAGCTGATCCAGCAGGATAAGCGGAGCGAGCTCGGTGCGAATCTCGATAACAGCGTTGGCAAAGGGCTCCTGGCGCTCCTCGTAGGCAGGCTCGCTTTCGTAGATGCGCGAACAATTGGAAACGCAGGTCATGGGAATCTCGGCAATAAGGTCCTTGGCAGCGCGGATATTATCCAAGCGGCGGCCCAGATTGGAGCCGAGGGCCACGAACGCGCGGCGCGGCTGAGGCTTGGCAACTGCCCAGTAGCCGTTGAGGAACTGCGCGAAACCGGCCACGTCATGCACGCGCACGATGTTCGCACCAGCCTGGATGGCGCCCAGGCACACGCCAAAGGTGGCAGCGTCGCGCTCGGTAGCATCTGCCACGCCCGAGACGGTGCCCACGAAGCGCTTGCGCGAAACCGCGCATAGCAGCGGGTAGCCGAGCGAGGCCATCTTGGCCGTCTCGCGCTGGATGATGATGTCCTCGTTCGCAGTCTTGCCAAAGCCGGCACCCGGATCGATGCAGATGCGCTCACGTGCCACGCCCGCCTGCATAAGAGCGCGCGCTTGGTCGGACAAAAAGCCCATGACGCGACGCATGATGGGAGCAGAATCGGGCATGGTGAAGCGGCGCAACTGCGAGGTGCTCACGTAGGCTTCCTCGCGATGCACGGAGCGAGCCATAACAGCGGCGAGCGCATCAGGCTCGGGCTGGGCGGTATCGGCAACAACCGTGGCAGCCGTGGTCTCGATGGCAGAGCCGGCGAGCGCCGCACCGATGGCCTCGGCGGAAGGAGCGTCGGATGGCGTCTCGGCGGCGTCCGACACCTCAGTGTCCTTAGCGGCAGTATCCTTGCCCTTGGCAGGCTTCTTCTTGTCGTTTTTCTCGGGCACGATGTCTGCCGGAAGTTCGTCAAAGGGAAGCAAGGGCTGGATCAGGCTGCGCTTGGTATTGCGGCTTTTACGCGCCGCAACCGCACTCTCTGCGGCAGCGCGGGCCTTCTCGGCCACAAAAGCGGCGGCAGAGGTATCCAGCTGCACGGCGGTGTGCGCATGCGCGGGCGCGGTAAGCTCGCCCGCGTGCATGACCACCACACCGCAGTTGTTCGTCGTCACGAAGTCGAGCATCTTGGGATCGGTGAAGCCCGTCACGTCATTGACGATCGAGGCGCCCACGCGCACGGCGGCCTTGGCCACCTCGACATGGCGCGTATCGACCGAGACAATGGCTCCGCGCTGAGCAAGCGCGCGGATCACCGGCAGCACGCGACGCGCCTCTTCGTCGGGAGAGACGGGCGTGAAGCCGGGGCGTGTGGACTCGCCGCCCACGTCGATGATGTCGGCGCCGTCGTCGAGCATCTTGAGGCCGTACGCGATGGCGGCCTCGGTATCCATGTGCTCGCCGCCGTCGCTAAAGGAATCGGGCGTAACGTTGAGGACGCCCATGATGCGCGGGCGGTCAAACTTGAGCTCGTACTTCCCGCAGCGCCAGACTTTGGTGTCGTGAGCCATAGATGTCCTTTCGAAAACTGTACATGCCAATAGCCAAGCTACCGGCACGATGATATGCGTATGACGCCGCACGCAGATGCAAGCGCGGGGCATGACACTCTATTGTATCCGCCTGCGGGACTTAAAAATCGAAGGCAGCTGCGATGTCGCAGGAAATCAAGAGGTCGGCATTATGATCTTGCGGCGTGGGGTCGCGGTTGACGATCACGAGCTTGTCTCCGCTAAAGAAGCGCGTGAGACCGGCCGCGGGGTAGACCACGAGCGAAGTGCCGCCGATGATGAGCACGTCCGCATGGGCAATGGCATCCACCGCACCGTTGACCACGTTGTCGTCGAGAGGTTCCTCGTAAAGAACGACATCGGGCTTAATCTCGCCGCGGCACAGGGGACATATGGGCACGCCTTGCGCGTCCTCGTGCTCACGCGCCATGATCCACTTGGCATCGTAGGTCTTGCCGCAGCGCTGGCAAACGTTACGATGCACCGAGCCGTGCAGCTCAAAGACGTTCTTCGAGCCCGCTATCTGGTGAAGACCGTCGATATTTTGCGTCACCACGGCATCGAGCTTGCCCGCCGCCTCCAGCTCGGCGAGCTTGGTGTGCGCGCGATTGGGCTTTGCATCGAGCGCAATCATCTTCTTGCGATAAAAATTGTAGAAGTCCGGCTTATGGGACACAAAGAACGGGTGCGAGAGCATTGTCTCGGGCGGATAGTCGAACTGCTGATGATATAGGCCGTCCACGCTGCGAAAATCCGGGATTCCACTCGCTGTGGACACGCCTGCGCCGCCAAAGAACACCGCGCGCTCGTGCGTCTCGAACAAACTCGCCAGGGCCTGCTGGGCCTCAGCGGCATTGGTTATAGCCTCTGCCATGTGCGCCTCCTTGTTTGCCTTGATTCAGCATAGCGCACAAGTGTGTGCGTGGCCTTCGCGAGCGGGAGCGCTTACCGATCGTCGCACGACTTGCCAAAGTGAGCCCCCTGGGCAGGACCGTCGTCCTCAAGGTCGTCATCAATAACAGGGGCATTGTCACTGGAGGGATCGGCAGCGTCAGCAGCCTCGACATCGGCGGGGCTATCGTCGTTCGTATCCTCATCGTCCGCGGCGTCATTGCCAGGCGCATCTCCCGACTCGAACTCGGGCTCGACAGCAGGCGCTTCGCTCTCGCGCGCATCGGCATCGTCCGGCTCAGCGGCATCCTCGGCAGAATTTTCGGCGCCAGCGCTTTTGGCATCTTTGTCGGGTTCAGCCTCGGCATCTTCCGCCACGGGCTTCTTGGGCAGCATCTGTGCGCACGCAAATGCGATGACGGCCGAGCACAGCACAACGAGCATGCCCGGCCTCGTAAGACTTCCCATGCCAAAGATTCCACGGATCACAAATTTTGCCAGCAAGACGCCGACGATCGCGAATGCCGCCAGCCCCGATGAGGCCAAGAACAAACGCTTCGCATCATAGTTGTGGCAGACAACCATGATGCCCATTACGCCCACAGCTGTGCTTGCGGCTGCAAGGAGTAATGCTAAGAGCGCCATCTCGATCGCAACGCTGCGCAAATGAGGCTCAATAATGCCCGGCAGCACGGCAAGATGAATAGTGCCAACCGCAGCCAGCATAAAGGCGGCAACAAAAAGAACGATGGAGGCGACCTTGCATGCAATCTCGAGGCGCTCTGCCCCAAGCCGGCCCGTGTTTTGCGCGTCCGACATCGCGAACCTTTCTAAAACGTTTTTGAAAAACCACGTCAATCGCGCGGTATGCTGCACCAACTGGATATTATACGGATGCGCAGCTCGTTTTGCAGGCGCACTGCCAATTTGTCTTTATTGCGATTACATTTACCGCTAAATCGCATGCCTTCCCATCGGAATGCCCAGGAGGACCCATGTCCCAGCGTTATCTTTTTGCCTCGTGGAACGTTAACGGCCTGCGTGCCGTGATAAAGAAGTCGCCCAGCTTTGAGGAGATCACGCAAGAACTCGATGCCGATGTCTTTGCCTTGCAAGAAACAAAACTGCAAGAGGGACAAGTGGATCTCGATTTGCCAGGCTATTTTCAAACCTGGAGCTATGCCGAGCGCAAGGGTTATTCGGGAACAGCCGTGTTCAGCCGCGAGGAGCCGCTTTCCGTTCGTCGAGCGGCCGACCTTCTTGAATGCGCCGCGCCCGAGGCGCACGACCTCGTGGCCGAAGCCTGCACGGAAGGGCGCGTGTGCGCTCTCGAATTTGAACGCTTTTGGTTTGTAGACGTCTACACGCCCAACGCGCAAAACGAGCTCGCCCGCCTGGACGTGCGCATGGCCTGGGACGACGCTTTCCGCGCGTTTCTCAAAAGCCTGGAAGCAGAAGGCAAGCCCGTTGTCACCTGCGGCGACTTTAACGTAGCCCATCAGGAAATCGACCTTAAGAATCCCCGTACCAACCGCGGCAACGCCGGCTTTTCCGACGAGGAGCGCGCTAAATTCACTGAGCTTTTGGACGCTGGCTTTACCGATACCTGGCGCTCGCTCAACCCCGAGGTCACAGACGCATATAGCTGGTGGAGCTACCGTTTTAACGCGCGCAAGAACAACGCTGGCTGGCGCATCGACTACTTCTTGGTGAGCGACGGAATTGCCCAAAACGTGTGCGGCGCGGGCATCCGCAATGACATCTTTGGCTCCGACCACTGCCCGGTCACGCTCGAGATCGAACTCTAGCTGCGACAATCATTGCTCGCCGCAGCCTCTCGACACAAAAATGGGCGCCCACCGCGCAATGCGGTAGGCGCCCGTACTCGTTTTTATCGAGCCGCTACTCTTCCCTATCGGTCAGAGCTAGCAGATCATCCTCGCCGATACGAACCATAAAAAACCTTCTCGACTCCGTAGACAAAGATCTTGCCATCGCAACGGTCGAAACAGGAGCGTAACGCGGCGGCAATTTATATGTTTCCAACCGCGGTGAGCAAGCGCGCATGATGCCGACGGGGTTATAACAAAGAGCGGCAAAGTGTAAGAGAGGGCGCAAACTGCCGAGTTGCGCCATAGAGGAGCAGCTTATGAGCACATCAAACGCAACTGGGCACAACACGGCAGCAACTCCGCAGTCAAAGATCGTCGCCGTCCCGGCTGTCGCGCGCCGATACGCCCACAAGCCCGCTATTCAGCGCATCACCAGCAACGGCACCATTGCCGCGGCAGCCATGGTACTTGCCGCCATCGTCGCCGTAATCGTAGCGAATACCAACGCCTACTTTGCCGTGCGTGAATTCCTCGAGGCGCCTCTCGCCGTGCAGGTAGGACCCTTTATCGGAAGCATCTCACTCGAGGGCTTTATCAACGACTTCCTCATGGCGATCTTCTTCCTCTCCGTAGGTATCGAGCTTAAATACGAGCTCACCGCCGGTGTCCTCACCAACCCACGCCACGCGCTCATGCCCATCCTCGCAGCATGTGGCGGCGTAGCTGTGCCCGCCTTGATATACAGCGTCTTTAACGCCGGTGGCAACATTGGCGGCTGGGCCGTGCCCATCGCGACCGATATCGCCTTTGCGCTGGGCATCATGTCGCTTGCAGGAGACAAGGTGGCACCCGCCGCAAAGGTGTTTTTCTCCACGCTCGCCATCGCCGATGATTTGCTGGGCATCATCGTGATCGCGCTCTTCTATGGGCAGACGCCCTCCATTCCCTGGCTCGCCGCAGCCGTTGGCGTCTGCGTGCTGCTGGGCCTGCTCAACGTGCTGCAGGTATTCCATGCACGCTATTACGTGGTGCTCGGCATCTTGCTGTGGTTTTGCATGCTCAACTCGGGCGTGCATGCCACCCTCGCCGGCGTGATCTTGGCATTCTTCTTGCCCGCACGTTCTGACATTCGCCTCGATTCGGTCAAGGACTGGCTAAGCGATCGCGGCGATGAGCTCGACGATATCTATGACCCGCAGATGCACGTGCTGGGCCAGCACGAGTTCACGCACACCGCCAAGCGCGTGGAAAACATCATGCATCGCGTGACGCCGCCGCTGCAGCGCGTGGAAACAGCCATCGCCACACCGGTCAACTTTATCATCCTGCCGCTCTTTGCCTTTGCAAATGCCCAGCTCAGGCTTGTTGGCGTCGATATGGCAAGCGTGGTGAGCGACCCGGTAGCCCTGGGTTGCTTCTTTGGCCTGGTTTTGGGCAAGCCCATTGGCATCATCACCGTCACGGCGCTGAGCGTGAAGATTGGCTTTTCGCCTTTGCCCGAAGGCGCTACATGGGGACAGATGCTTTGTGTAGGTGTCCTGGGCGGCGTGGGCTTTACCATGTGCATTTTGATTTCGGGTCTGTCGTTTAGCTCCGGCCCCGAGCAGTTGGCGGCAAAATGCGCCGTCCTTGCCGCAAGCGTCACCGCCTCGCTGCTTGGTCTGACACTGCTCAACGTCACCCATGCGGCCGAGGTACGCAAGGGCAAGCAGGTAGCTGCGGAGTAGGCGGCGTGCCGGCTAACCCAAACCGCCGCGAAGACCCTCGAGCGCGCAGACTGCCCGGCTACTCGTCAGCACGCAAGTCGTACTTTTGCACCACACGGTCGATTCTGCGTGTCCATGGAGCATAGAGCGCGGCAAGGAATACACAGGTAGCAGCGCTGTGCGTAAGGTCAAACGGCACCGCTGCAGAGACGCGCGCGATAACGCCCGCCACTGTGAGAGGCTGAACGAAGCCAATCACGTCATACGCGTTGATAATCACACCGTACAGCAAACCCGAAGCGGCGCCATATGCAAGCAGCGCCGGCATGCGAACACTGCCGTTTGCACGCCTAAAGGCTCCGGCGCGGGCGAGCAATCCGCCCACGTAGCCCACCACGCCCCAAGCGTACATCTGCCATGGCGTCCACATGCCCTGGCCAAAAAAGAAATTGCTGGTAAGAGCCGCCAGCGCACCGACCATAAATCCCGAACGCGCGCCCAAACAGGCGCCCGCGATGATAGCAATAGCAGAAACGGGCTTGAAATCGGGAATTGGCCCAAACAGGATGCGTCCCGCAGCAGCCAAGGCGGCCAGCACGAGCGTGGGCATGATTTGCCGCAACGCCGGGCGACTCGCCTCGTAGCCCGCAAAGAACATGGCGAGCACAAGCACCAACATCGTAAGCATTAAGAGAGCCGCCTGAGCGATGCCCAGATACAGCATGAAACCCATGCACAACGGCACAAGCAAGAGCATCGGCCCCTCTATGTAGCGCCATATGCGAGCAAACACGCGAGCTCCTTTACGGCCGGTAGTACATATTGTTGGCAAAAAACGTCGTTACGGGTTCGGTAGAGGCAATCTCGCCATCGAACATCATGGACACCGTATCGGCCACCTGCTGCACAAAATCGAGGTCATGCGACGCCATGAGCACGGTCTTGCCCTGGGCTCGAAGGTCAAGAAGCACATGCGCAACCTTTGAGCGCGCCTGCGCGTCCAACCCCTTAGTGGGCTCATCGAGCAGCAGCACGTCCGGTTTTGCCAGCAGCAGCTTGCCGATGGCAAGCAACTGTTGCTGACCGCCCGAAAGATCGTACGGATGCACGCGCCCCTGCGCCGTAAGGCCCAGCTTCTCCAGCAGCCGATGCGCCTCTTCCTCGCCATAGCCAAGCTGGCCAGACCACTCCATCAGCTCATCAAGCGTTGTCTCGGCGGCAAACAGGGCACGGGGGTCCTGCGGCAACAGCACGCGCCGCCCATCTCCGGCACGCAACTTGCCACGCTGGAGGCGCGACGAGCCCGCCGCAAGCGTGAGCAACGTCGATTTACCGCAGCCGTTGCCGCCTACCAACGCATGGATTTGTGCCTTGGCAACACGCAGGTCGAGGTTTCGCAGCACCCAGGGAGATTCGCGATCATACCTAAACCAGGCATCGTCAAACGTGAGCGCGCAAGGGGCGTCTTTCCCCTGCATCCGCGGGGGTACGGGCTTGCCGGCATCCACCAGCGGCTCCCGCGTGCGCAGCGCTTCCATGTCGAGAATCTCTCGCACCTGCCCATCTACAAGCTCAAACGCGCAGGTTGCATAGTCAACCATCGCGCGCGGGGCATGCGTAGCCACCACCACGGTGCACCCCAACTCGCGGTTGATGCGAAAGAGGGCATGGAGAAAATTGCGCTCGGCCACCGGATCGAGTTGCGAAGTGGGCTCGTCGAGCAACAGCAGCGATGGTTGCGCCACAAGCGTCGAGGCAAGGGCGAGCAGCTGTTTGCGACCGCCCGAAAGCGAATCGGTGCTCTGTCTAAACCAATCGTCGATGCCAAAGAAATAGCTGGTCTCGGCTATGAGACGACGCATCTCGTCTTGCGGGGTGCCTAGATTCTCAAGGCAAAATGCCATCTCGTGCCAAACGCTCTCGCACACGATCTGGTTATCGGGATTCTGAAATACATAGCCTATGCTCCGCGCACTCCGTGCGTCGTCGAGCCGGTCAACGTCAACGCCGCCCACCGCAAGCGAGCCCTCACGGATGCCCGCAGGCGCAATCTGCGGCTTGAGCAGCGAAAGCAATGTCGACTTGCCCGATCCGGTGCCGCCTACAAGTATGGCAAAGGCGCCGCGGGGAACTTTCCAGTTCAAATCGCGCAGCACGGGGGCTTTAGCTTGCGGATACGAAAACGTAAGCCCCTCCACGGCGATAGCCGCAGCGGGTGCCGGCGTCTCGTTCCGATCGAATGTCTCGCTCATGCAAACCTCCTCGAGCGCACAGCATGCATCGCGGCCGGAAACAGCATCCATGCGGCATAGGGAACGTACCCCCACCAGACAACCAGGCGGCTCAGCACGGGATAAAACAAAAACTGGCTGCACGCCACCATGGCAAGTACGCAGCAGAGCACGGCGGCAAGAAGCAAGCCCGTGAGCGCATACACATCCCGGGCGCGAAAGCGGTAGCGCGTGTAGGTAGTACGGCGAGGAGCAGCGCCCCAGCCGCGAGCGCGCATGGCATCGGCCATCTCCAGCGAGTCTTCCATACCCCAGCCCATCAACACCGAAGAAAGACGCAGGCGGCTCTTTACTGTATCGACCGCACCTGCCGTCGGCACGCCCTGCGCCCCCTGGACCGCAAGGATTTGATGCCCCCGATGCACAAAACGCGGAATCATCCGCATCGTGCTCGAAATCATCAGCGCAACCACGGGAGCCACATTGCCAAAAAGTGCCATAACCTTATCGAACGTCAACATATGAGAGCCAGCCATAAACCACAGGGCGCTTGCCACAAACAGGCCACCCATGGCTAAACCGTACATCAGGCTTTCAAGATAAACAGCCCGGGCGCCCAGGTAAAAAAGAACCGTAGAGCCCGAGGCGGAAAAAAGCGGGTTAAACAGCACGATGATGGCAATGATGGGAAGCTGCCAACGAAGGCCCGCGAGGGTCGAGCGCGAACCACGTGCGCAGCAGTTTGCGGCAAATGCCCCGATGAGCGAAATAGCAATCAGCACCGGCTGCATCGCCGTCATGGTAAGGCAAAGCGTGACGATTACGTAGCACGCCGGCACGGCGGGATGCGATGTTTCGAATACGTAGAAAGACCGCTGTTTCATGAACGTCCGTCGTCCTCTCGGCTTCGCCAGACATCCAAACCTTCGTCGCTTAAGCGACGGCCGCCCTTGTTGCGAATCACGGCATATGCGCCAAATGCCGCAACAAAAATCAAAGCACCAACACCAAGGCCCGCGCCATTGGGAAGTGTGACACCTGCCAAAGATGCGCCGAGCGTATCAAGGCTATTCGAGCCGCCAACCGGGGTATTTACCGTTCGGCTCTCATCGGCGGCAAACACCGTTAGCTCCCCGCGCGATACGGCAAAAACGGAGCCGTCGCGATTTACCGACAGCGCGTGCGAAAGGGGCGCAGCCGCAGCGTCGAAAGGCCTGTCTCCCGTCCCTTCTTTGCCCGCAATGCGCTGGACCGAAGCCTTGGAATTGTTAGCATGCTCTATATAAAAGAGCAATCCATCCTCCGCCTGGGCATACACGCCGAGTGTCATGGCAGAAGCTTTCTCTCCGTAGGCAACCGGCAGCAACTCGTTTATTGCGCTGGAGCATACGGGGATCTGGGCATCGGCGCGCAACGAAAGCGCGGCATCGTCCTTCATTAAGCGATAGACAGACCCATCGGAGCCCCCCACGTATACCATGTCGTCAACGCACACCGGGGCGCAGGAAGATAAGGTGCAGCCAAGACTCACAGAGCTGCCGATCCGCAGGCTCGAATCGGCAGCCTCCACCAGGCAAACCGTTCCATCGGACGCCGCAACGGCAAGGGCCTCGCCCTCTCCCGCCGCGCCCGCAGATGCCGACGAGGCACACGATGCCAGCCCTGCCGAAGCGGTAGCGGTGCTGTCGAGCAGCTTGCCCGAAGCAGCTTCGAGCAGATAGGCCACGGAGTTAGCGCCACTCACCAGCAGACGGCCCCGCGAGTAAAGCGCTGCGGGCAGAGCGCCCTCGCCCGTAGCGACGCCATCTAGCAATGCCCCTTTCGGCAGTGCAAGATCCTCCTGCCACAGCAGCGACCCGTCCACCGAGGAAAACGAGGCGACCCTGGTCTCCAAGCAGCCGTTCCCCCGATAGGAAAACGTCACGAACACGCAGCCCTCAGCATACACAGGCGTGGAGCACGAACTCCACGTTGCGCCCTCTACGCCCAGCGGCACACCCTCGCCAGAAACCCATGCGCTCGTTAGGTCCTCGTCATATGCCGCCAGGCGGCCGTCTGCCAAAGGAACCATCAAAGCGCTATCGGCAAACATACACGAACCGAGCGACTGCGCGGGCAGTGACACCTGCTTGCAAACCTTGCCACTCGTCGCGTCATACTGGGTCAGGCTTGTTTTATCCAAAAGATATAGATAGGTTGCCTGCCCGCGCTGACGAAGGACAGCAGCGCACGGAGCGCCCGCGTCCGCGCTCCACAGCACCTTGTCACTTGCCGGCGCCATAACGGGCACGGCGCCCACCGGAGCGCCCGCTGCGGCAGTGCTTGCATAGCCAGCCCATGCGGTGTAGGGATCATTAAAGGTCGATTCGGCAACATCTGCGCCCCGCGCTACAGCAGGAGAGGCAAAACCAGCCATCAAAAGCACCACGGCAGCAAGGGCATAAGCCCGCATGCGCAACGCCGCCCGAAGCAAACCCGCATCGTGCGCCCCCGACCTGTCGGCACTCTGGAACAATCGCATCAAAAACTCCTCCGGCGGGACCATGCATCCCGTGTCACCTTCGCTTTCGCTATTGTAACGGCTCTCAAAACGCCCCACGCCGCCATGCGCAAACCCCATAACGCATGCCCAACGCGCATCTTTGCTGTGCTCTTGATGCCATGTGCCATCCGCACGCCATTCACGCCCCCGCCTGCGGTATCATCAAAACCTGTCGCGGCAGCAAGCGGCGCCGCGCAGTACATACCAAACAACCCGGGAGAAGCATGGACGCAACCGCCATCATCCTCGCCGCCGGCGAGGGCACACGCATGAAGTCCAACCACGCCAAGGTATCGCATAAGATCCTTGGCAAGCCGATGATCAACTGGATCGTCGACGCTACGATCGCCGCTGGCTGCAGCCGTGTGATCGTTGTCGTGGGAAGCCATGCAGACGAAGTGCGCGCGCTTCTCCAAGACGCATATGCCAACTCCCCCATCACCGTCGAGACGGTTGAGCAGGTTGAGCGCCTGGGTACCGGCCACGCCGTGAAGGTAGCCATCGAGACTTGCGGCATCGATGCCGGCCCTGTTGTGGTGCTCAACGGCGACCTGCCGCTCATTCAGGCAGACACGGTAGCAAAGTTCGCACAAACCGTAGACGGCGGCACCTACGCCGCGGCCGCTCTCACCTTCACTCCGCCCGAGCCCTTTGGCTACGGACGCATTGAACTTGACGAAGGCGGCTCCATCGCCCGTATCATCGAGCAGAAAGATTGCACACCCGAGCAGTCCGAGACGCTCCTTGAGTGCAACGCCGGCTGCTACGCCTTCGATGGCGCCCAGCTCAAGCAGCATATCGGCGAGATTACCAACGACAACGCGCAGAGCGAATACTATTTGCCCGACATGCTCGAAATCCTCAAAGGCGCAGGCCAGTCCGTCACCATCTTCCATTGTGACGACTATCGCGACGGCCTGGGCGTGAACTCACGCGCTCAGCTCGCCGAACTCACCGCCATCGCACGCGACCGCATCAATGCCCACTGGATGGCCGAGGGCGTCACATTCCTCGACCCCACACAGGCATGGGTCGGACCCGACGCCACCATCGGTCGCGATACTATCGTGTGGCCGCAAACGCATCTGATCGGCAGCACCCATGTGGGCGAAAACTGCCAGCTTGGCCCCAATAGCCGCCTTATCGATACCCAGGTGGGCAACGGCTGCGTGGTCGACGAGACCGTCTCCATCGAGGCCGTCCTCGAGAACAACGTCAACTGCGGCCCGCGCGCTTATCTGCGCCCGGGCACTCACATGCTCGACGGCTCTAAGGCCGGCACGCACGTGGAGATCAAGAAGTCCACCATCGGCCGCGGCTCCAAGGTTCCGCACCTCTCCTATATCGGTGACACGCAGATGGGCGAGGGCGTGAACGTGGGCGCCGGCTCTATCACATGCAATTACGATGGCAAACATAAAAATCCGACCACCATTGGCGACCGAACCTTCATCGGTTCCGATACTATGATGGTGGCTCCCGTTAATATCGGATCCGACGCCGTAACAGGCGCCGGCGGAACCATTACCAAGGATGTCCCTGATGGCGCGCTTGCTCTCGAGCGCACCAAGCAGTGCATCATAGAGGGCTGGGGCACGCGCCACAACGCGGGCAACTAGCTCAACGACAAGGGTCAAGTACGTACTAAGGAGTAGGGGCAGATGCCAACTAACGATCCCACCAAAAGGCGGGCGATCTACAAGACCATGCGCGTGTATTCCGGTTCTTCCAACCGTCCGCTCGCGCAGAAAATCGCTGACATCCTGGGGGTCGAGCTTTCCGGCCTCGCTCTTGAGCAGTTTGCCAATGGCGAGATCTACGCTCGTTATGAGGAGACTGTCCGCGGCGCCGATGTCTTCCTGATCCAGTCCATCGCCGGCGAGAACGTCAACGACATGCTCATGGAAGTGCTGGTGGCCGCCGACGCCGCCAAGCGCGCTTCCGCCCGTTCCATCACCGCCGTCATCACGCACTACGGTTATGCTCGCCAGGACCGCAAGGCCGCTCCCCGCGAGCCCATCACCGCTCGTCTGGTCGCCGACCTGCTCGAGTGCTCTGGCGTGAACAACATCATCACGCTCGACCTGCACCAGGGCCAGATCGTGGGCTTCTTTGACGTCCCGGTCAACCACCTTTCCGCTCTGCCGCTGTTCGCCGATTACTACAATGCCATGAACCTCGACAAGGAGAACCTCGTTGTCGTGTCCCCCGATGTGGGCCGTGCCAAGGCAGCCAAGAAGCTGTCCGATATGCTCGATTGCGATCTCGCAATCGCCCACAAGGGCCGTCCGCACCACAACCAGGCCGAGGTCATGGGCATCATCGGTGACATCAAGGGCAAGACCTGCATCATCAACG
>ERZ1034980.713-NODE-713-length-22208-cov-4.908139_pt1 | contig 22208 bp, 12 predicted proteins | sample MGYA00520622_ERZ1034980 | MGnify/ENA primary metagenome ERZ1034980 (study PRJEB33766, sample SAMN09781791) | gut metagenome | biome: gut microbiome | host: Homo sapiens | place: Madagascar | study: EMG produced TPA metagenomics assembly of the PRJNA485056 data set...
TCGACGGCACCGAGCTCGCCATCTCCGAGAGCCAGGAGCGCATGGCCGTGGCCCTTGCCGCCTCCGACGTCGATGAGTTCATGGGCTACGCCGCCGAGGAGAACCTCGAGGCCACCGTCATCGCCACCGTCACCGAGGACCCGCGCGTCCACATCACGTGGCGCGGCGACACCATCGTCGACCTCTCCCGCGAGTTCCTCGCCAGCAATGGCGCCCCGAAGCACATGGACGTCCACGTCCTGAAGGCAGAGCGCTGGGAGCCCGAGTGGGCCGGCGAGACCCTCGCCGAGCGCATGAACTCGCTCGTCCGCGACCTCAACGTCGCCTCCAACAAGGGTCTGTCCGAACGCTTCGACTCCACCATCGGCGCCGCCACGGTCCTCATGCCCTTCGGCGGTAAGACCCAGCTCACCCCCACCTCCGCGATGGTCGCGAAGTTCCCCGTCGACGGCGAGACCACCACTGCCTCCGCCATGGCGTGGGGCTTCAACCCCTATCTGATGGAGAAGAACCAGTTCGCCGGTGCCTATCTCTCCGTCGTCGAGAGCATCTCCAAGCTCGTCGCCGCCGGCTTCTGCCACCGCGACGCCTACCTCTCCTTCCAGGAGTACTTCGAGCGCCTGCGCACCGAGCCCGAGCGCTGGGGTAAGCCCATGGCCGCCGTCCTCGGCGCCCTCATGGCCCAGATGGACCTTGGCGCTGGTGCCATCGGCGGCAAGGACTCGATGAGCGGCAGCTTCGAGGATGCCGAGGGCGAGCTCAACGTCCCGCCCACCCTCATCAGCTTCGCCGTCGCCGTGGGCAAGGCCGCCCGCGCCACCTCGCCCGAGTTCAAGGCCAGCGGCCACCGCGTCATCTGCGTCGAGCCCGCCGAATACGGCGACGACTACCGCCCGAACGCCACCGGCCTGCTCGAGACCTTCGACGTCATCGAGAAGCTCGTGGGCGATGGCGCCGCGCTCGCCATCTCCACGCCCGGCTACGGCGGCGAGGCCGAAGCCCTGTTCAAGATGTGCGTCGGCAACCAGCTCGGCGTCACCCTCGTCGAGGACGTCCCTGCCGACAGCCTGTTCGACCCGGCCTACGGCAGCTTCCTCGTGGAGCTCGCCGACGGCGCCAAGCTGCCCGCCTCGACCGACAACGTCTCCGTCGAGCTTCTCGGCACCACGACCGAGGCCTACGAGTTCGTGGCCGCCGACGAGACCTGCGATCTCGCGACCCTCCAGGAGGCTTGGGAGAGCGGCATCGAGGGCGTGTTCCCCTACCGCACCAAGGTCGAAGCCGAGAAGGTTGACGCAATCGACTACCAGGCCAAGGACGTCCACGTCTTCAGTGGCGCCAAGCTCGGTCGCCCGCGCGTAACCATCCCCGTCTTCCCGGGCAACAACTGCGAGTACGACTCCGCCCGCGCCTTCACCGCCGCCGGCGCCGACGCCGACGTCTTCGTCATCAACAACCTCACGCCTGCCGCTGTTGCCGAGAGCACCCACGAGCTGGCCGAGCGCATCCGCAAGAGCCAGATTGTCATGATCCCGGGCGGCTTCTCCGGCGGCGACGAGCCCGATGGCTCCGCCAAGTTCATCACCGCGTTCTTCCGCGCCCCCGAGGTCACCGAGGCGGTTCGCGACCTGCTCCAGCAGCGCGACGGCCTCATGCTCGGCATCTGCAACGGCTTCCAGGCCCTCATCAAGCTTGGCCTCGTTCCCTACGGCGACATCGTCGACGCCACGCCCGAGGCGCCCACGCTGACGTTCAACACCATCGGCCGCCACCAGAGCCGCCTCGTGCGCACCCGCATCGCGAGCAACCTTTCGCCGTGGCTCGCCCAGTGCGAGCAGGGCAGCAACTACACCGTCGCCATCTCCCATGGTGAGGGGCGCTTCGTCGCCAGCGACGAGGTGCTCGCCCAGCTCATCGCCAACGGCCAGGTCGCCACGCAGTATGTCGACGAAGCCGGCGTTCCGAGCATGGACCTCGACGTGAACCCCAACGGCTCCATCGCCTGCGTCGAGGGCATCACCAGCCCCGACGGCCGCGTCTTCGGCAAGATGGGCCACGTCGAGCGCCGCGGCGACGGCCTCTACGCCAACGTGCCGGGCAACAAGTTCATGCCCGTCTTCGAAAGTGGCGTGAAGTACTTCATGTAACCTGAAAAAGGGACAGTCCCTTTTTCAGGTGGCAGCCGTCTGTCATCCAGGCAGCCACTTGCCATCAGGCGCCCCGGTTCCCTCGCGAACCGGGGCGCTATTTTGTGCGCCGACGCTCGAGCCTCGGCGTCGTTCGCCCCGCGTCTGGCCGATAATGGAGGACAAGCAACAACCACGACCACGGAGCAAACCTTGGATTCCAACCTCACCTACATCGCGGAGCGCCTCACGGAGCTCACCGCCATCCCCAGCCCCACCGGCTATACCAAGCATGCAGCGGACTATCTCGTGAAGACCCTCACCGAGCTTGGCTTTTCGCCCGAAATCTCTAACAAGGGCAACGTGCTCGTCCAGCTGGGCGGCGAGGGCAACCCCCTCGTGCTCGCCAGTCACATCGACACGCTCGGCGCCATGATCCGCTCCATCAAGGACAACGGCCGCCTGCGCCCCACGACCCTCGGCGGCCACCAGTGGCGCACCGCGGATGGCGAGAACTGCACTGTCCACACACGTGACGGCCGCACCTACACCGGCGTCGTCCTCAACACCGAGCCCTCCACCCACGTCGCCGACGACAAGGTCGAGCAGGTCGAGAAGAACATGGAAATCCTCCTCGACGAGAACGTAACCACGAAGGACGAGGTCCTCGCCCTGGGCGTGCAGACCGGCGACATCATCGCCATGGACCCGCGCACCACGATCACCGAGAGCGGCTACATCAAGAGCCGCTTCCTGGACGACAAGCTCTCCGCCTCGATCCTCATCGGCTTCGCCCGCGCCGTCGCCGCCGGAGAGATCACGCTCGGCCGCAAGGTCTCCCTGCTGTTCACGGTCTACGAGGAGGTCGGCCACGGCGGAAGCGTCGTGCCCGCGGACACCCGCGACATGATCAGCGTGGACATGGGCTGCGTGGGCGCGGACCTCGGCTGCACCGAGTGCATGGTTTCGATCTGCGCCAAGGACTCGGGCGGCCCGTACAACTATGATGTCGTGAGCGACCTCGCGACGGCGGCCAAGACTGCCTGCCTCGACTACGCGATTGACGTCTACCCGCACTACGGCTCTGATGTCGAGGCCACGCTCACGGCCGGCTTCGACATCCGACACGGCCTCATCGGCCCCGGTGTCTACGCCTCGCACAACTACGAGCGCTCCCACATGGACGGCGTCCGCAACACCTTCGAGCTTCTCCGCGCCTACGTCGCGCTGTAGATCGAGCTTCTCCGCGCCTACGTCGCGTTGCGCCTACATCGCGCTGTAGAGACACCAAAGCCCGCTAGACGCAAAAGCGCGCCCGCACGGTCAACGTGCAGGCGCGCTATTTGTAAGAACAGGAATTGGCGAGAAAATCGTCCCCGAACCCAAGCTCACAGCAAGAGGGCGGCCAAATCGTCAGGCTCGCCCTCCATTTCGCTACAGCTTCTTGTGGAGCTTCAGCAGCTCGATAAGCATATGGTCGCGGTACTCCGCTAGGCTCTCGGGCGTATTGCCCGTCTGTGCGGGACGCGCGGCAAGCTCGGCGTTCACGCCGTCTTGTGCCACCTGCGCAAACTCGGGCGGGAAGCTCTTCCAGTCCGCCATGTCCTCAAGCCACAGGTTGATCGAGTCATTGAGGTGATTCATGAGGCCGGACACGCCGCCCTTGCCGCCGCCCAGCTCAAACACGAGAGACGGCCCCATGATGCCCCAGCGAATGCCCGGGCCAAAGGTCACCGCCTTGTCAGCGTCCTCGATGCTGCACACGCCGGAAAGCACGAGGTTCGCCACCTCACGGTACAGCGCCATCTGAAGCCTGTTGCAAATAAAGCCGAGGGCCTCCTTCTGCAGCACGACCGGCTCCATACCAATAGCCGTATAGAACGCCTTGGCGCGCATGACGGTCTCCTCGCTGGTCTTCTCGCCCTTCGTGATCTCCACGAGTGGGATGAGGTGAGGCGGGTTGTAGGGGTGGCCGCCACAGAAGCGCTCTGGATGCTTGGCGTTCTTGGCGATCTCAGTCACGAGCAGGCCAGACGTCGAGCTCGCAACGATGGCATCTGGCTCTGCCGCCGCCTCGATCTCCTTCACGAGCTCCCATTTGACCTCATAGTGCTCAGCCGAGGACTCCTGGATGAACTGTGCGCCCGCGACCGCCTCGGCAATGGAGGTGGTGTAATGGATACGCTCCGCGATTGCCGCCGACTCTTCCTCCGTATAGACGCCATTCTTCACGAGGGACTCCAGCGAAGCCGCCACACGCTCGCGCGCGAGCTCGCTCGATTCCTCCGTGCGGTTCTGCGCCCACACGTCAAGCCCAGCCATCGCAAACTTAAGCGCGTAGCTATACCCGATGACGCCGGCGCCGACCGACGCCACCTTCTTGATCTGGATGCCGTCAATCTCCATGCAATGCCTCCCAGCCGAGGAAACGCGGGTCTCGTAAGCCCGCCTCCCCTGAGTATAGGTCTGGCTACACCGCCTCGACTGCGAAGTCATCCGCCTCGTCCTCGCCGCCAATAGCCCCGAGGTCCGCCAGCTCGACCGGCTCCTCAAGCACGGTCCCCACGGGGAACGCGCGGCGGAACACAAAGCGAGCGAAGGGCCCGGCGACGAGGAGGTTCCACGGCAGGGCCATCACGAAGTTCCAGGGGATGTTCGAAAGCCAGGCCATGGGGACGATCGCGAGCGTACCGGCATGAAAGGCCCCCTCAAAGGCGCCGTAGAGCGACATGATGATCACCATCGGCACTACCATGCAGCCAGAGACCGCGAGCGTCATGGCGCGAGGAGAACTCTTGCCCGGGGTCACGAGGTACTTGAACGCGAAGCCTTTGGCGAGCGGTCCCGCGATAAACACGTCGCACAGCATCGCAAAGACATAGGCGGGCGGGAAGCCGACCCACGCGTCGACGATGACGTCCATCCCAACGTGACCGTACATGTGCGCGACGTTGTAGATGGACATCCAAAGCACCATGCAGAAGCACATGATGACGGTGAAGATCAGGCTCTCTCGCTTGTTGGTAGGCATATGTGGGCAATTCCCTTCTCTTTGTCTCCGTGGGACATCGCCCGCGGCCATGTGTCGAGCCAAAATAAAACGGGCGAGACGAAGTCTGAACTTCATCTCGCCCGTCTGCGTATGCATGGCTGCGACTACATCCTATGTTGCATGGGCAACCCTACCACGAAACGCCGTCCCTTCGTAAGCGTTAAGTTTGTGGAGACACCCAGACAAGCGGGCACGGCCCGAGAGGCGCACGCGGCGTGAATGAAGCCGCAGGTCAAGCGCGAGCCATCAGAGCACGCGGCAAAACGACGAAAAAGGAGTGCCCTACTTAGCCCAGGGCACGCTGCAGCTCGGGTTCTCCTCGGAGGAGAACTTCTTCTCGAGGAAGGCCCACATCTCCTCTGCGGTCTCCATCTCGGAGAGGGCAGCCTCAACAGGGCAGACCTTCGAGGGATCCTTGGAGGACTTCACGAGTTCAATGTCCTCCTCGGCATAGAACTCGAAGCCGTTGCTCTCGAGGAAACGACGGCCCGGCTGAGAGAGCTGACGGCAAGCAAACCTCTTGACGCCAAGCCTCTTTCCCACGGTCGAAAGCGCGGCGCCAAGCTGAGTGGCCACGAGGGCGTACGCGCCGGGAACCTCATTGGCGAGCATCGCCTTGACGATGGTGCCAGCCGGGCTCTTCTGAGCGCTCCAAACGACCTCGCCAGTCTCGGAGACAAGCGCTACAAGCGCGCCATCAGCGGTGCCGATCTCAAGCAGTTCTTCGTTGGTCATCGTATGACCCTCCTATCGCACTGACATACGAGGCGCAAACCCCGCTCTTCTCTGCCGCACTTCTACCCGCATAGTTACGTTACTAAACAGATGAGACTAAGCAGAAGCGGGGTGGAACGGATTTCTCCGCCCCACCCCGCTGTCAGCTACTTAGTGCAGCTTGGCTTTAGTCGCTTACGCGCAAGAACTAGGCGCGAGCCTTGACGGCAGCCTCGATGCGCTTAGCGCCCTCCATGACCATGTCGCGCGGAGCGGCGAAGTTGAAGCGCATGAAGCCGAAGCCCTCCTTGGCGCCGAAGGTGGTGCCGTCGTTCAGCAGGACCTTAGCGTCGTTGAACATGAAGTCCTTGAGCTCCTGCTGGGTCTCGAAGCCGAGGCCGCGGCAGTCGAGCCAGCTCATGAAGGTGGCCTCGGGCTTGATGGCGGTGATGCCCGGGACGTTCTCGTTGATGTAGTCAACGAACATGTCGCGGGTGCCGTTGAGGTAGGCGAGGCACTGATCAGCATAGTCGTCGCACTGGCCGAAGCAGACCTCGAGGGCGATGTTGCCGAAGATGTTGCGGCCCATGCCCTTGGCGTAAGCCTGCTGGTTCATCATGCGGCGGTAGATCTTCTCGTTGTGCGTGAACCAAGCAGCGGTGCGGAAGGCAGCGATGTTGAAGGTCTTGGCCGGGTTGACGAAGGTGATGGAGTTGTTAGCGAACTCCTCGGAAATGGAGCAGAACGGGATGAACTCGCCGCCGTCGTAGACGATGTCAGCGTGGATCTCGTCGATGCCGACCATGACGTCGTTGGCGATGCAGAGCTCGCCCATACGAGTGAGCTCCTCGCGGGTGAAGTTGCGGCCGGTCGGGTTCTGCGGGTTGCAGATGAACATGACCTTGAGGGCGGGATCCTTGAGCTTCTTCTCGAGGTCCTCCCAGTCGATCTCGTAGCGACCGTCGACGAGCTTCATCTCGTTGTAGACGAGCTGACGGCCGTTGTTCTTGATGAGGCCGTGGAACGGCGGGTAAACCGGGGTCTGGAGGAGGACCTTATCGCCGACGGCGGAGAACTCCTTGACGACCCAGATCATGGCCATGATGACGTTCGGCGAGAAGTCGATGTAGTCGGGGTTCAGCACGGTGTTGTGACGAACCTTGTACCAACGAGCGACGGCGTTCTCGAAAGCGGAGTCGATGTAGGGGTAGCCGTAGTGGGGCATGTCGACGCGCTTGTGGAGGGCCTCGGTGAGCTCAACCGGGCTCTGGAACTCGGAGTCAGCGATCCAGAACGGGAGGACGTCGTCCGGGCAGAGGGACGGGTCAAACTTCTTGGCGTCGGTGCCGCGGCGATCAACGCCCTTATCGAAATCGTAAACGTGGCTCATGATTTGCTCCATTTCTTTCTGAGTTAGAACGGACTGCAAAACAACGCACTACTTGGATGGTAGCAGCGGTACGTCCAGTAAAACAAGGGAGGGCTTAGAAGAACAGGGTCCAGCCGTAGCCGATGATGACGTTCAGCAGGAACATGGTGATGCAGGGGATCATGCAGCTCTTGGAGAGATCCTGCAGGTCGATGCCGCCCATACCAGCGGTAGCGATGATGACGCCGGCGACGGGGGACATGGAGCGGCCCATAGCGGTGGCGAGCTGCATCGGGACGGCGATGCTCTGGGTGGCCATGCCCATGGTGGTGGCCATATCCGGGACGAGCGGGCCGAAGGCGTACCAAGAGGCGTTGCCAGAGCCGAGGATGAAGGCACCGAAGAACGTGATGAAGGACATGCAGAGAACGACGATGATCGGGGCACCGTTGGCCTCGGCGAGGAGGCCGGAGACGACCGTCAGGCCACCGAGGAGCTTGATGCCCTCAGCGAAGATGGCGGCGGCAGAGAGGATGGAGACGACGCGAGCGAAGGCGCCACCCATCTCCTTCATGACGAAGCCCATGTCGTCGGTGACGGCCTTGTCGCGCTTACGAACAAGCTCGATGAGGAAGACGATGAGCAGGCAGAGCAGGTTCGCGACAGCGACGTCCATCTTAATGGGGCTGAAGGCGAAGGCAATGATGATGACGAGCGGGGCAACCGGGAAGATGGAGTACCAAACCGGGCAGTCAGAATCCTTGACGGCCTCGTGCTGGAGACCCTCGACGCCCTCAGCAGCGGCGGCCTTCTTGTCGCAGCGGTTGAGCCACATGGGAAGAAGGATGGCGGCGATGACGGACAGGATGACGCCGACGGGGAGCTGCCACTGCATGAAGTAGTCAATCATCGGGATGCCGACGACCTTCTCAGCGGCGAAGATGGCGGAGGAGTCGTTGGGGCCCCAGTCAAGGAAGCTGCCCATGACGACGGCGGTGCACGCGGAGAGCGGGCTAATGCCGAGGGAGATCATGATCGGGAAGGCGATAGACATAAGGAGCATCGCGTGGCCGGAAGCGCTGGGGATAACGAGCTTAAGAGCGCAGCCGATGAGGAACAGGAAGCTCAGAACGATGTAGGGGTTCTTGATGCCACCGAGGGGCTTGGTGGCGAGGAAGGCCAGCTTGGTGGAGGCACCGATGTGCGTCATGTACATCGCGTAGCCGGTGACCATCATAAGCGTGAGGCCGACGCCGCTCATGTTCTTAGAGAAGCAGTTCTTCGCGAACACGACGCAGTCGAGGAGGATGTTACCGGTGGTGTCCTCACCGAGGACGGAGGTGCCGGTGAAGGCGGAATAGGCCATCAGAACAGCGATGCCGGACATCATGAAGATGAAGACGGAGTTGACCTTCTTCAGGACGCAACGCACGACGAATGCGATGTAAATCAGCGTCAGAAGAACAGAGATTGCAGGACTCATCGACTCACTTCCTCTTTTCTTTGAGGTTATAAAACGACCAGATGCGAACTGGCTTGCCATGGCGTTGTTTAGCATCTACATCGCCGTAGTTTAGACGCTAACTTGCGTTGTTTTACGCTTAAACTATGAACGGTAGTTTATCGACCGCGAACGGTATCGCCATTCCCCTATTAATACTGTATGTTTTAGTAGTAAACTTATTCGGTTACCTCGAATGAAGGGAGGTTGTATATGACGCAGCCAGTACCCAATGACGGCATTCGTCACCCTATTGATGACGTCACGGCATGTGACATCCTCCATCAAGTGTCTTCTTTCTATTCCGGAACGAAGAAGCCCCATGACTACGGCACCGGCGAGGCATACACCGCCTGGGAGACCCACGTCATCAAGTACATCGCCGATCACCCCGGTGTCACACTCACCGACATGGCGCTCGCATTTGGCAAGACCAAGGGCGCGTTCTCCCAAATCGTGAACAGGCTCGTCGCGCGCGGCCTTATCGACAAGAACAAAGCGGAGGGTATGGACAACCGCCAGTTCCTCGAGCTGAGCGAGAAGGGCCTCGAGCTCAACGCTGCGCATGAGCACTATGATGCGATTCACTTTGGCGAGTCTATGTCCGTCGTGAGGTCTCAGTACACGGACGAGGAGGTTGACCAGGCCTTTACGGTTCTGATGTGCTGGCTCGACGCGCGCCGTGCCCTCCACAAGAAGCGTCTCGAGCAACAGAAGGCTTCTGGCAACGACTCCTTCTAGGGACTGCGGAGCGGCAGGCCGCGCAAGAGGCACGAACCTGGCTGGCGCGGGGCATACGGTTGACGCTAGGCGCATGCTGACTAGGGCGGAATCCTCGGCTGGCGCGGGGCGTGCGGTTGATGCTAGGCGCACGCCAGCCGACGCGAAGCGAGGGCGGCTGGTGCCAAGCGCAAGATGTGCGCCGATTCCAACGCCAGCCTCTTCACGCACATATATTGTTTGCGCGCACTAATACGTGGCCGACAGGGGACGCTCCCCTGTCGGCCTTTTCTCGTCTTGGGCACGCCGGCTACCGTAGTTCTCGCCTCCGCCTAGTCCACGCTCTTGAGTGCTTCGAGCATGTCGACGCGGCGCAAATACTGGTTGACGACCGCATACATCGCCGCAACCACGAGCACGATGACGACCGTCGACACCACGAAGGGGAGCCATCCGCAAGCAGGATCGAACATAACGTTCTCCGGCGGCACGGCGGCGATGATGTACTGCTGCAGCATCCAACCGAGCAGCCAGCCAACCGGCAGCGCGAGGCACGAGTTGATGATCGTCTCGCGATAGATGTACATCGTGACTTCGCGTGGATAGAAACCGAGGACCTTGATTGTGGATAGCTCGCGGATGCGCTCGGCCACGTTGATGGTCACGAGGTTGTAGACGATCACCACCGCCAACAGCACCGCCACCACGATAAGCACGCCCATGATCATGTTGAGGGACTTCACCACGACGTTGATCTGGTCGATAAGCGCCGCACTCTGCACACACCCCATCACGCCCGAAAGGCTCATGAAGCGCGCCGCCTCGGAGCGAATCGCCGTCGTGCCGTTATCCGTCAGGTTCACGACAAAGGCATTCGTCTCCAGGGGCTTGCCGAAGCAGTTCTGGTAGGCCTCCGCACTCATGAACATGAAGTGCTCCATGTACATCTCGCAGATGCCAGCCACACGCACGCCGCACTCGCGACCGTCCGCATCCTTGAACGTGAGGGTATCCCCTACGCGCAGGCCGATGAGGCTCGCGAGGCGCTCGGAAATCACAGCGCCGTCCGGAGAAAGCTCGAGTGCCCTGCCGGTCGAGCGCTCGCGAATGCGCAGGTAACTAGCAAAAGCGCTCGCGTCCTCAGGGACAAGGAGATTAATCTTCTGGTCATCGCCCTTGGCGCCGCCCCGCTTGGTCACGCTTTCGTAGCGCACAGGCAGGTGGCTGGCGACGGCACCGGAGGCAAGCTCGGCATCTATCCCCACGCGCTCTTCCTCGCTCACGTGGCTATTCTCGGCAACGATCAAGTCATAGCCGATGATGTCGCCAAACTGGGCGTCGGCAAGGCCGTTGATGGAGTTGCGAACGGCAAAGCCGCAGAACATGAGACATACGGCGCCCGCCACGCCAACGACGGTCATAAGCATGCGCTTCTTGTAGCGAAGGAGGTTTCTGCAGGTGACCTTCTGCGTAAAGTTAAGACGATTCCACACCAGTGAGACGCGCTCGAGAATGACCTTCGAGCCAGCGGCCGGAGCTTTGGGGAGGAGGAGCTGAGCGGGTTTCTCCGCCAGGCTTCGCTTGGCCACCGCTGCCGCCGGGCCAACCGAGACGGCCAGAGCCAGCGCAAAGGCAGCCACACTCACCAGCGGGCGGAAGTGCATCTCGATGGGTGGAAGCACGAATTTCGAACCATAGGCGCTATAGACGATGAATGGCATCAGCGTATGGCCGAGCGAGATGCCGACAACCGCGCCAATGCCTCCTGCCGTGGCACCGTAGACCACAAACTTAAGCATAACGTCGCGGTCACGGTACCCCAAGGCCTTGAGGGTGCCGGAGTTCACGCGCTCCTCATCCACCATGCGAGTCATCGTGGTCGATGCCACGAGCGCCGCCACCAGGTAGAGAAAGTAGGGGAAGACGTCCGCGAGAGAATCGACGATCTCGCTCACGCTGCTGTAGGTCTTATAGCCTTCTGAGCCCGGGGTTTCTCGACGCGAGTCGACGGCGTAAGCCGGTTGGTCGATAGAATCTCGCTGCTCGCGCGCATCAGCGAGGGAGGCCTCGCCATCGGCGATCTCACGCTCGGCATCGGGCAAGGCGTCGTTGTACTCCGCGAGGGCGGACTCGTACTCGGAGCGCTTTTGGGCAAGCGTGCCCGCCGCCTCGTCATACGCGGTGTGGCCCTGCTGATAGGCAGCGAGCCCTTCGTTGTACTCGGCCATGCCGGCGTCATAGGTCGCCTTACCGGCGGCGTACTCAGCCTGGCTTGCGGATAGCTTCTCGGCGCTTGCGTCAATCTGCGCAGAGACGGCATCGAGCTCCTGCTGCTTGGCGGCAAACTCCGCCTGGCCGTTCGCGACCTGCTGGTCGAGAGCTGCCTGAGCCGCGGAAAGCTGCTGCTCAGCGGCATCGAGCTGCGCTGATTGCTGGATGTAGCTCGCGTCATCGATGAGGCCAGCGGCGTATGCCTGCTCAAGCTGGTCCCTCTTTTGCGCAACGTCCGCACGCTGGACGTCAATCTGTGCCTGCGTCTGGGCCGTTTGCTGCTTCGCTGCCACCTTGGCGTCATCGAGGGCCTGGACGGATGCCGCGTATTGGGAGCGCGCCTCGGCAAGTTGTCGTTCTCCTTCGTCTAGCTGGGCGCGGGCGTCTGCAAGACGATCGTGTGAAGCGAAAAGCGTTTCGCGCACACTCGCCAGCCGCACGGCAGCCGCCTCAAGCTGTGACCAAGTGTCATCGAGGGCCGCTTGTCCATCTACGAGTCTCGCGGCAGCATCATCTAGCGCCGCCTTGGCATCGGAGAGCTGCTGACGAGCGCTGTCGAGGGTTGCCTGACCGTCAGCGATCCTGTCATCGAACTCCGCGTGCACCGCAGCGAGACGGCGCTGCGGCGCACGTGCGAGCGCGGTGGCAAGCTCCTCCTTATGAGCCGCGACGCGTGCGAGATACTCCGCGCCATACGGGTCAAGACCCTCGGTGTCATCAAACGTAAGACGCGCAACCATGCGATAGTCCGCATTGAAGACGTCGGGCGTTACCACTGCATATCCCGTAAGGTCGCCCGTTCCCACCGTTGTCTTGCCCTTGTTCACGCTCGCGATGATCTCCGTCGAGCTCACGTGTCCCACAACGCGGAAATGCGTCTGCGTCAGCACCGTGCTGCCACCCATGCCGGCCTTTTCGACCAGGTCGACCATCGAGCCGAGCGGAAAGCGATCCGCGAGGAAGGAGTCGACGGCTATTTCGTCAGAAGCCGAAGGCATGCGACCGTCAACGACCTCAAACTGACTTACGCGCTCAGGGACCGACTCGAGTCGAATGGAGTCATTGGTGTCCGCAATCGTAACGTCCTTGAGGTAGCCGAACTCGACCTCGCGAACGCCGGGAGTCGCTTTGATATCCGCCTGGTCATCGGCATCAAGGCCAAGGTCGCCAATAACGGTAACGTCTGCCATGTCGTAGCGGTCGAAGAATCGGGCGGAAGTCGCGCGCATATCCGGGCCCGCGACCTTGAGGCCCACGAGAGCGAAGGAGCCCAGGGCGATAAGGCAGACGATGGAGCAGAAGCGCCCCTTTGACTTCTTGAACGTGGCGAGGACGTCACGCCAAAGCATGGTTTTCTTTACGCGCGCCATGACGCCCTCTCCCGCACTGCCGTACTGGGCCCAGTCACCTGCGGTTATTGTATCCATTCGACCGAATGGGATTACATAAGTCTGCTTGATAAGCCAACCAGCATGGCACAAGCCGCCACCTGCCCGAAGAGGCGAACGGAAACCACTGGCGAAGCGGGGCCACACGGCGTTCGCACGCAGCGCAACGCACCAAGATGCCGTTCGACGCCCCGTCAGGGCCCACTTTTTAATAACGGATAGCCACAGTGAGCAGCCAAATGGAGTATTGCCAAGTAGTCCCCTCTTAAAACCTTGCAAAACCGCAGGTCAGAAAGAGTTAAAACGGAGAGACTACTCGATAGGATCTGATTTGGCTGCTCACAGTCGCTATCCGCTAGTTTCTCAGCGCTTCGCATAGCGCACAACATGGCTCTTGGTCATCAAGCGACATTGTTTCAGGGCGTCAAACCCGGTTAAAAACAGGTGGGGCGCGGTTTTGCCGCGTCCCACCTGACACACGCTCAGTTTCCTGGCCCTACTTTGCCAGCCAGCTCGCCATCGGACGGCAAATCTGACGTGCATTGTTGTATGCCATATCAAGCGTAAGACACGTTCGCGCAGAATAGAACCCGTCCTCACGGCAGATAGTCAACGCGAGCTCCGGCTGGCTGCCCGTAAGGCGAAGCGGCAAAAGCAGCTGGATACGACCGTTGTAATACTGCGGCACCGCAATGGTGTAGTTCGCAGCCGCGCGACGCTCGGCCTCCGCAACGGCGCCCTCAAAGGCCCGACGCAGCAAGCACTCGTTTCCCTTGCCGCGAAGTTGCTCCGGGATGCGAGCCAAGTTGTTCTCATCGCCCAGAATATGATCGATATTCGGACGAACCCGCAGGTGGAAATCATAAATGAGGTCTGCGGGGTTATCGGTGTAATGAACGCGGGCAGGGAGCTCGTCAACCTCTGACAGCGCCAAGTCACTCGACTTAAAGAAGCCCTTGAGGAACCATGGCTGGGCATCCGGGCGATTGTTGGGCTGGAACAATGCGTATATCGCCTCGAAGCGCGGCGTGAAAAGCCCCGTATTGAAACAGGCGAAATCGCCATCCAACACGATGAAGGACTTCCCTCTCCCCTCTTCATCGACGCGTTCCTGCAGGTACGCGGCACGACGGTACGTGAAGTCGATGTAGTTGAGCAATATCCTGTTATCCGGGCCCCAATCCTCGGGATCAGCCAGATCTGCCAGGTATTGGTAGCAGGGATAAGGACAGAAGGCGAAGTCGACAATCCTGTCAGGGTAGACCATGCGTCCTCCGTTTCTCGGGTTTGAGGCTACTATACGCGCCATCCATACCGCACGCATCGCAAGAATCGAGGCGCGAGCGCAGATGCCGCTTGTCGGCCGCCTGTATACTAAAGGACCGCGCAAACCAGTTAAGGAGCCCAATGCCCGGCCTCGGTACCCTCATCAACGTCACCCTGATCATTATCGGCGGGCTCATCGGCCTCGCCGCCAGCTCGCTCGTCACGGAGCGCCTGCAAGACGCGCTTCTCCGCGCATGCGGCGCGTGCATCGTATTCGTTGGCATCGCAGGCACGCTCCAGCACATGCTCGTCGCCACCGTTGCGGAAGACGGAACCGTTCTCCTCTCCACGACGGGCACGATGATGCTTGTCGTGTCGATGGCGCTCGGTACGGTCATCGGCGAGGTCATCGACATCGACGCTCGCTTCGATGACCTCGGAAAATGGCTGCGCGACCACACTGGCAGCTCCGGCGACCCCCGCTTCGTCGACGGCTTCGTCACCGCATCGCTCACCCTCTCGGTCGGCGCGATGGCCATTGTGGGTTCCATCCAAGACGGCCTTGCGGGCGATTGGTCCGCCCTCGCGCTCAAAGGTTCCATCGACGCAATCATCGTCTGCGCGATGGTGGCGTCTATGGGCAAGGGCTGCATCTTCTCCGCGCTCTCGGTTGGCGTTTTCCAGGGACTCGTCACGGCACTCGCCACTCTCATCGCCCCGGTCCTGTCCGACGCGGCGCTCGCCAACCTCACCCTCGTAGGCTCGGTCCTCATCTTCTGCGTAGGGATCAACCTCATCTGGCCTCGTACCTTCAAGCCGGCAAACATGCTGCCTGCCGTGGTCATCGCCGCCGTATGCGCGGGGCTCCCCTGGTTCTAAGCTCAAGCGGTCCAAATCCTGGCTCCAGCGCGCGGCCTGGCTCTGGCGCGTGGCCTGGCTCTGGCGCGTGGCCTGGCTCTGGCCCAAGGCATAGCTCTGGCCCGAAGCCTAGCTCTGGCCCGCGGTCCGGTCTGGCCCAAGACCCGGCTCCCCCGTGCTGCCCGGGAGAAGCAAGTCAAACAGATGTTCGCAATCAGTGCTATCATAGGCGTCCCTAAGGCTGGCTCGGGAGGGAGGCATGATGCGATCTACCGCTCAAGAAGTGCTCGACATGCTCCTCCAGAGCCCCAGCCTCCGCCGCAGCAACTTCGTGGACCGCGTCTTCACGGATGAGCCTATCCTCATGCGCGGCTCCCAAATGGCCAGCTACATCCCACCGCGCATACAGGAGATGCGCGAGATGGCGCTCTCGCCTGAGGGCCGTGGGATGATTGGCGCCCAGCTCTTCACCAAGCAAGCGCTCTTTATGGAGGATTACGAGGACGGCGTCGAGTATCACGGCTCGTTCGAGCGCTATTTCCCCACTTACGTGGATATGAATGACCGCCAGCTCAGAGGCTATTTCTCATGGAGAAGCGCCATCCGCCGCGGAGAAGAGGCCCCCAAGGCGCCCCTCTCCTTTGCGTTCGTTCACCTCTATGAGCTAATCGGCAGCATTGGCATCGAACTCGAGCCCATCGGGCGCAGCCGCGAAGGCCTCACTAGGGCTGAGCAGGGTTTCCTTGCCATCGAGCATTTCTGGAAGACTCACGAGGACACCTACCCCGAGCTGCAACGTTACGTAACGCGTTGGCTCCGCGATTACGCGGTCTGGCATGGGCTTGACGCGTCCTACCTCGCTCCGTACGTAAATACCGCCTTTGACGAAGCACTCGTCAGCCTCACGGAGTCCCTCGGCTCTTGGATGGCGGCGACGCCCCAGAAAAGGCCTCGCAAACAAGATGCACGGGCAATGGCTCTCGCTGGCGCAGACAGGCCGGAGGAGGAGAGGTTCTTCGCCGCACTCGACCCGCTGTCCACCTACCGGCCACGCGTAAGCCGCCTCTATCGCGACCGTCCGGAGACGCTCCGCCATGTGACCTGCTCCGTTATCGCTGAGCTTGCCCTTTATTACGAGAAACACCGCAAATCCGGCCTTGTCGAAGATCTTTTCGGCAGCTCGCAGGCCTTCCCCTACGTCATGTTCATGAACGCCGTCTTCTGGACGGGTAGCCCCCACGAAGACACGATCTATGAGATAAGCCCATGTAATCGCTACGGTTGCGCCAAGGGGCGCTGGTATCACGAGGGATTCCTGACCACCGCCAGACGCAGCTCCAAGCTCGGAGCCATTCTCCGCCTGATCGACCAGCGCCTGCGCGTCGCAATTGGCTATCCCCATCCGCTCACCAAGAAGGACGCACCAAAGTACCTCGACAAGATCGTGGCGGAGCAGATTGAGGCCCGCCTCGCCTGGGAGACGGACCACGAGGCGAGGGCCGTGCGTGTCGATCTCTCCCAGCTCGCCGGCATTCGCGCCGCGGCAAACGCTACGTGCGATTCGCTCCTCATCGATGAAGAGCGAGAGGATGAGGCGATGTCGGCCGCGGCAGTGGCGCCTATGCTACGGGTCGAAACGCTCGAAGCCATGGCACCTGAAGTCCCGGCAGGCGCAACTGCGCCGGAGACTGAAAAGCCTACCGCCCGAACGGGAGAGTTCGCCAACGAGGGCCCAACGGCTGGCCACTCTTCGACGGAGCGAGCCATAGCACCCGCCGAAGCGTCTTTCGCGGAAACAGCGCCGGTTCCCTATGGCCTCACCGCCATTGAGCTCGAGCTTCTTCAGTCACTTCTCGATGGCACCCCATGGGAGGTTCCCGCAGGCACATCGCTCGACATGCTCGTGGACTCCATCAACGAGAAGCTCTTCGACTTGCTTGGAGATACCGCGCTTGAGTTCGACGGTTTAGTGTCCGACATGCCCACTATCATCGACGACTACGCAGAAGACGTGAGGGAGGCCCTCTCCTATGAGTGAGAACACAAGCCAGATGGCGCTATCCGCTGATGCGCCCGCCACCAAGCCACGCGTGCCCAAGCGCATCGCTGCCGTCATCATCAACTCGCTCAAGGGTGGCGTGGTGCCGCGCATCGGCCTGCCCTACGTAACAGTCGGCCGCGAGACTGAAATTCGCGCCCTCCTCCATGACCTCGACCTTATCGCCAACGGCGGTGCCAGTTTCCGCTTCCTCGTAGGCCGCTACGGCGCGGGCAAGAGCTTCCTGCTCCAGACGATCCGCACGCACGCGATGGGCAAGGGCTTCGTCGTTGCGGACGCAGACCTCTCGCCAGAGCGTCGCCTCCAAGGCACCGCCGGGCAGGGCCTCGCCACCTACCGCGAGCTCATTCGCAACCTCTCGACCAAGACGCGTCCGGAGGGCGGCGCGCTCCAGCTCGTGCTCGATCGCTGGGTCGCCACCATTGATGCCTCCCCCACCGGCGCGGAGGCAGCCCTCGCCGCAGCATGCGCTCCGCTCGAGGAGATGGTCCACGGGTTCGACTTCGCCCGCATCCTGCGGGCTTATCACGAGGCCAGCGCCAAGGGGGATGACGAGCGCCGTGCCGCCGTCCTCAGGTGGCTCCGCGGCGAGTACCGCACCAAGACCGAGGCCCGTGGCGAGCTTGGCATCTCCTGTTGCGTCGGCGATGACGACTGGTATGACTACCTCAAGCTCCTCGCGCAGTTCCTCGTGGGCGCCGGCTATCAGGGCATGCTCGTCCTCATCGATGAGCTGGTGAACCTCTACAAGATCCCAAACGCCATCACCCGCCAGTACAACTACGAGAAGATCCTCACTATGTACAACGACACGCTCCAGGGCAAGGCGCACCACCTGGGCATCATCATGGGCGGCACTCCGCAATCAATCGAGGACCGCCGCCGCGGAGTCTACTCGTACGAAGCCCTGCGCTCGCGCTTGGCAGAGGGCCGCTTCGCCCGCGAGGGCATGTATGACATGCTCGCGCCCGTTATCAAGCTGAATCCCCTCACCTATGAGGAGCTTCTCGTCCTGACGGAGAAACTCTCGGATATTCATGCGGGCTACTTCGGGTATGAGCGCACGCTTGGCACGGAGGATCTCGTCAGGTTCCTCCAGCTCGAGTACGGGCGTGTCGGCGCGGATACCCATCTCACCCCGCGCGAGGTCATCCGCGACTTCGTCGAGCTTCTCGACATCCTTCACCAGAACCCCGGCACCACGATTGAGAGCATTCTCGCGGGCGACGAGTCCGGCGCGGGCGATACGCCGAGTAGTGCCAGCGCACTGGTCGCCACCACGTCGGCAGCCGGCAACACGGCGAGCGCGTCAACGCCAAACGGGGGCGTGACGCTCGCGGGCGCTGCGCCGTCGGGCTCGGCAGCCGCTGGCACGGCCTCCACCATCGCGGGCGCGAGCCGTCCCGCCGAAGGCACATCCAGCAGAGACTTCTCCGGGTTCAAGCTCTGATGGACACCTTCTCTCGCTATGCGCCCTTCATCCAGGACTTCATCTATGACCATGAGTGGGAGAACCTCCGTGGCATCCAGGTGGCCGCTGCCGAGGCGATCTTCAACACGGATGACAACGTCCTGCTCACCGCGTCGACCGCGTCCGGCAAGACGGAGGCAGCGTTCTTCCCCATCCTCACGCTTTTCGACGAGAACCCTCCCACGAGCGTGGGAGCCATATACATCGGCCCCCTCAAGGCCCTCATCAATGATCAGTTCCTCCGCCTGGGGGATCTCTGTGACGAGGCGCACATCCCCGTCTGGCGCTGGCACGGAGACGTCTCCTCGAGCCACAAGGCCAAGCTTCTCAAGAAGCCGAGCGGCATCCTCCAAATCACGCCAGAGTCACTCGAGGCGCTTCTACTCCATAAGCACTCGGCCATCCCGCATCTGTTCAGCGACCTTCGCTTCGTCGTAATCGACGAGGTCCACTCGCTTCTGCGCGGAGACCGCGGCGGCCAAACGATTTCGCTCATCGAACGCCTCGGTCGCATCGCGGGCGTCAACCCGCGCCGCATCGGGCTTTCCGCCACGATCGGCGACCCAGACGCCGTCGGCGCGTTCCTCTCCGCAGGAACGGGCCGCGGGTGGGTGGTTCCGCGCGTTCAGGAGCCCGAGCGCGTATGGAATCTCTCGATGGAGCACTTCTACCTTGATGGAGAGCAGGCGGGAGACGCCTCGCTCGCCGAGGCGCTGCGCTCGCTTCGCGATTTCGACGCCTCGCGAAGGGCAGCAGACGCTCGCAAGGCATCAAGCAGCAGCGACGCGCCCGCGAGCAACAGCGCCGGACCCGCAAGCAGCGCCGGACCCGCAAGCAGCGCCGGACCCGCAAGCAACGCCTGCGCTGACTCCAAAAACGAGGGCGGCGTCGAGGCCACGAACGAAGACGGCACTCCCATGTCCAGCCTCACCGCCGCCTCAAGAGACGACGAAACCTCCCTCGCCGCCCCATCCCCCATCGAGCCCGATGAGATCGACGACGACTTCTTCATCTGTCCCACGCTCGACGTCGCCACGGACACTGCCCCCAAGGAGGCCGACCCCGGACTCGGTTATGTCTTCGAGCACTCACGCAACAAGAAATGCCTGCTCTTCGCCAACTCCCGTGAGGACGCGGAAGCCTACTGCACGGAACTCCGTCGTTACTGCGAGCTCGTGCACGAGCCGGATCGCTTCCTGATCCACCACGGCAACCTCTCGAGCTCGATTCGCGAGTCCGCAGAGGATCTCATGCGCGACGAGACGCAGTGCATGACCACGGTCACCACGGCAACCCTCGAGCTCGGCATCGACATCGGCCGTCTCGAGCGCGCCTTCCAGATCGACGCCCCCTTCACGGTGAGCGCGTTCCTCCAGCGCATGGGTCGCACCGGCCGCCGGGAGCGCCCGCCCGAGATGTGGTTCGTCATGCGCGAGGATCACCCTGACGTCAGGGCTCTCCTCCCGGAGACCATCCCGTGGAAACTCCTCCAGGGCATCGCCCTCGTCCAGCTCTACCTCGAGGAACGCTGGGTCGAGCCGCCTCGCCTCGACCGCCTCCCCTACAGCCTCCTGCTTCACCAGACGCTCGCCACGCTCGCCAGCGAGGGCGAGCTCTCCGCGAGCGAGCTTGCGGGCAGGGTGCTCAACCTCACCGTGTTTAGGCACGTGAGTCCGGATGACTTCAAGGTCCTGCTCCGTCATCTCCTCGAGACGGACTACCTCGAGCTCACGGAGGCGGGGACGCTCATCGTCGGCCTGGCCGGAGAACGCGTCGTCAACTCGTACAAGTTCTACGGCGTCTTTCAGGAGAACATCGAGTACACCGTCCGCAGCGACTCAGCAGATCTTGGCACGCTCGTCGCGCCGCCGCCCCCGGGCGGCAAGGTCGCCATCGCCGGCGCCACCTGGATGGTCGACGAGGTCGATCACAAGCGTCTCGTTGTCTACGTCACAAAGATCAAGGGCCGCGTGCCCGCCTATTTTGGCGAGTGCGCCGGCGACATCCACACGCACGTGCTCGAGCGCATGCGTCGCGTCCTTGAGGAGCGCTGCAACTATCCGTTCCTCATGCGCAACGCAACGGTACGTCTCGCCGTCGCGCGCCGCGCAGCCGCCGGCGCGGACATAGATCGCTCGCCCCTCATCAACCTGGGGGAGGACACGTGGGCGCTCTTCCCCTGGCTTGGAAGCTACGCGTTCCTCGCCCTCGAGCGCCTCATCAAGCACAAGTGCGCAAAACAGCTCGGCATCAAGGGCCTTGACCCGACTCGCCCCTACTACCTGCAGTTCCGCATGAGCGCGGGCCCCGGCGAGTTCTTCCGAACCCTCATCGACGAGGCGAACAAGCCCTTCGACCCCCTCGACCTCCTCGGCCCGACGGAGGTCCCGGTTTTCGAGAAGTACGACAGCCTGCTCCCGCCCGAGCTCGTGCGAAAGGGCTTCGCGGAGGGCGTCCTCGACGTCCAAGGCATGAGAAGCCGCGTCAACGAATGGGAGCCCTACGCCACGAGCGCGGAGCTTCCGTCAGGCGGTGGGGTCCCCGGCGTCGATTTCCCTTGGTTCAGCTAGGAGTCGAAACATCCAGGCGCAAGCCCGACATCAGACGGGACGGGTCCCGCTAGTCGTACATCGGTTCGCCGAGGAACTCCTCGTCGAAGGGGATCGCATCCGGGGCTGGCCAGTTGGCATCAGTCGCAACGAGCAGGTAGTTGTCCTCCACCGCAAAGGGGTCGTCCTCGCAGGGTATCACGTGCACATGGGCGAATACCTCGGCAAACGATGAGGCGATGTCTCGGAGGAACTCAATGTCCGTCCCCGCCTCCGCGGAGACGACGTTTGCGAGCGCCAAGCCATCCGACACAAGGTTGGCACGCACCGCCCGTGCGGCTTCGACGGTCGCAAGTGCGCGCACGGGTTCGGAGCCGTCGAACGCGTCAAGCACGACCGCGCCATACGGCTCGCTCCCAGAGGCGGCACCGTCCTCGAGGAAGGCTCGCCCGTCTCCCGTGATGAGGCGGCAGCGACCCGGATGGGCGGACATCGCCTCGTCGAGGAAGAACCAACGGCGTGCGACCTCGGTCACGGACGCGTCGATCTCAACCACGTCGAGCGAAACATCATCGCGCGTCGCGAGCACGTGCTTGGGCCACGCGTAGCCACCGCCGCCGATCATGAGGACGTGACGCGTGTCGGGGCGCAGCGTGAAGGCGTGGTCAAAGGCGCGGTAGTAGGAAAACACGGGTTCCATGCGGCGCTCGTCGAGGTAGGTGGCGCTTTGGTAGACGCCTCCTGTCTGCAGCACCCGCACGGACTCGCCATCGTGGTCGCGGACCTGGCGCACGAAGCCCCACCCACTCGAGAGGCGAACGGGGCGCGGCAGCCACGAGGGCCAGCGGCCCTCGGCGTCGGGCC
>ERZ1034980.717-NODE-717-length-22126-cov-14.435232_pt1 | contig 22126 bp, 20 predicted proteins | sample MGYA00520622_ERZ1034980 | MGnify/ENA primary metagenome ERZ1034980 (study PRJEB33766, sample SAMN09781791) | gut metagenome | biome: gut microbiome | host: Homo sapiens | place: Madagascar | study: EMG produced TPA metagenomics assembly of the PRJNA485056 data...
CTTCTGGCATATCGTTAATGAAAACGTGAATATTTTCCTTAGGCGCTTTAGCAATACGAGAAACAACATCTGTTACTTCACGAGCAAGTTCGATTTTTTGTTCTTCTGTACGTCCTTCAAACAAATCAATTTTAACAAATGGCATAATAAGCCTCCTTAAATTTTTTCATTTTTATTATAACATAAAAGGTAGATTCTCAAGGAATAATTCTAAGCTGACATGAGAGCTGGGAAATATCGAAAATTTATGATAGAATAGAAAGACATTAGTAGAAGGTAGGAAAGTCCATTTTGGCTCAATTGTATTACAAATATGGAACTATGAACTCTGGAAAGACCATTGAAATTTTAAAGGTGGCTCACAATTATGAGGAGCAGGGTAAGCCCGTCGTTATCATGACGAGTGCTCTGGATACGCGTGATGAATTTGGTGTGGTGTCTAGCCGTATTGGGATGAGACGCGAAGCGGTTCCCATCACTGACGATATGGATATCTTGACCTACATTAAAGAATTGCCTGAAAAACCTTACTGTGTCTTGATTGATGAATGTCAATTTTTAAGCAAGAAAAATGTCTATGACTTGGCTAAAGTCGTTGATGAATTGGATGTTCCTGTTATGGCATTCGGCTTGAAAAATGATTTTCAGAATGAATTATTTGAAGGGTCTAAATACCTCTTGCTCTTGGCCGATAAAATTGATGAAATCAAGACAATCTGCCAATTCTGCAGTAAAAAGGCGACCATGGTGCTTCGTACTGAAAATGGCAAACCTGTTTACGAGGGCGCTCAAATTCAGATTGGTGGGAATGAAACTTACATTCCTGTCTGCCGCAAGCACTATTTCAATCCAGACTTATAAGCTCTGCTATTAACCCAAAAGGAGAAAAACGAGAAAATGAATATCTATGATCAGCTACAAGCGGTTGAAGATCGCTACGAAGAATTGGGTGAGCTACTCAGTGACCCAAATGTGGTATCTGATACCAAACGCTTTATGGAATTATCGCGCGAAGAAGCCAATACCCGCGACACTGTAACAGCTTATCGTGAATACAAGCAAATCATCCAAAACATTGCTGACGCCGAAGAGATGATTAAAGATGCGTCAGGTGATGCTGATTTGGAAGAAATGGCGAAAGAAGAACTCAAAGAATCAAAGGCAGCCAAGGAAGAGTACGAAGAAAAACTCAAAATCTTGCTCTTACCAAAAGACCCTAACGATGATAAAAACATCATCCTAGAAATCCGTGGTGCTGCAGGTGGTGATGAGGCTGCGCTTTTTGCCGGAGACCTTCTCAATATGTACCAAAAATACGCTGAAACCCAAGGCTGGCGCTTTGAAGTTATGGAATCATCCATCAATGGCGTCGGTGGTATCAAAGAAGTAGTAGCCATGGTTTCAGGACAATCTGTTTATTCTAAATTGAAATACGAATCAGGTGCCCACCGTGTGCAACGTGTTCCTGTCACAGAAAGCCAAGGTCGTGTCCACACCTCTACAGCCACTGTTTTGGTCATGCCAGAGGTAGAAGAAGTTGAGTATGATATTGATCCAAAAGACCTTCGTGTTGACATCTACCACGCTTCAGGTGCCGGCGGACAAAACGTCAACAAGGTTGCGACAGCCGTCCGTATGGTTCACATTCCGACAGGCATCAAGGTTGAAATGCAGGAAGAACGTACGCAACAGAAGAACCGTGATAAAGCGATGAAAATCATCCGCGCCCGTGTTGCTGACCACTTCGCACAAATCGCCCAAGACGAGCAAGATGCTGAACGTAAATCAACAATTGGTACCGGTGACCGTTCGGAACGCATCCGTACTTATAACTTCCCACAAAACCGTGTAACTGACCACCGTATCGGTTTAACTTTGCAAAAATTGGATACGATTTTGTCAGGTAAAATGGACGAAGTCATTGACGCCCTCGTTCTTTACGACCAAACCCAAAAACTAGAAGTGCTTAATAAATAATGAATTACGCACAGCTTTTTAGGCAATACGAAGAACAATTAGAATTCAGTGGAGAAGACAGTGAAAATCTGATCTATGTCTTTAAAGAACTAGCTGACTGGACGACGACTGATTATTTACTCAACCAGAATCAAGAAGTGTCTTTGAATCATCAAAAGTTACTGTTGTCTATCCTTGAACAGTTAAAAGGTCATCGTTCGCCACAATACATTACTGGGAAGGCTTATTTTAGAGACCTAGAACTATCAGTTGATGAGCGAGTTTTGATTCCGAGACCTGAGACAGAAGAGTTGGTGGAGCTGATTTTATCAGAAAATTCGTCTAAAAATCTTTCGATTCTTGATATTGGGACAGGGAGCGGGGCTATTGCTATTTCCCTTAAAAAGTCTCGTCCCTTCTGGTCAGTTAGCGCCAGCGATATTTCCAATGACGCTTTGGCACTTGCTAAAGTGAACGCTCTAAACGAGCAGGTTACGGTTGATTTCATCCAGTCGGACGTCTTGGCTAATATCACAGGGACTTATGATATCATCGTGTCAAACCCTCCCTATATCGCTTATAGCGACGAGAATGAGGTGGGCACGAATGTCCTTGCCTCCGAGCCCCATCTGGCACTTTTTGCCGAGGAAGAGGGCTATGCGATTTATCGTCAGATTATTGAAAATGCAGCTGCGTACCTTTCCGATAGAGGCAAGCTTTACTTTGAAATTGGCTACAAACAAGGAGAGGGTTTGCGTGAGCTACTAATTAAAAGCTTTCCCAAGCATCGTGTTCGCGTGTTAAAAGATGTGTTTGGAAAAGATAGAATGGTCGTATTAGATAATGAGTAATTTAGAAGTAACCTTGCGCGACGGCGGAGCTATCATCATGCCAACCGAAACGGTCTATGGGATTTTTGCCAAGGCTCTGGATGAAGAGGCTGTTAATAATGTTTATCGCCTTAAACAGCGACCAAAAGATAAGGCAATGAATTTAAACATTGCTGATATTGAAAGTATTTACGATTACGCTGTTAACCCACCCCGTTATTTAGATAAACTTGTCTCGGCTTTCTTACCGGGTCCCTTGACGATTATCCTACAGGCTAGTCCTAAGGTCCCATATTGGATCAATTCTGGGCTATCTAGCGTCGGTTTTAGAATGCCCAATCACCCAGAAACTCTAGCAATGATCAAAAAATACGGTCCTTTAATTGGACCATCTGCTAACATTTCTGGACATGACAGTGGCACTGTTTTCAAAGATATACTTGGTCAATTTCAATATAATGTTGATGGGATTGAGGATGATTCTGCTATTACCGGTCTTGATTCAACCATCTTAGATCTTTCTGGCGAAAAAGCTACTATTTTACGCCAAGGTGCGATTACTAGAGAAGATATCCTAGCTATCATCCCCAATCTTCAATTCGAAGTATAGAGGTTATTATACATTGTGTTACCTGCTCCCTAGAAGAGCCATGCCAACAAAAGGAGAATATTATGATTTTTGACCACGAGAACTACCAAGCATTTGACCCAGAACTTTGGCAAGCTGTTAAAGCCGAAGAGGTTCGTCAACAAAATAATATTGAGTTAATTGCATCCGAAAATGTTGTCTCAAAAGCTGTAATGGCGGCTCAAGGATCAGTTTTGACTAACAAATATGCTGAAGGTTATCCTGGTAAACGTTATTACGGTGGTACCGACTGTGTCGATATCGTTGAACGCCTAGCTATCGAACGCGCCAAAGAATTATTTGATGCTAAATTTGCTAATGTTCAGCCACACTCAGGAAGCCAAGCTAACGCAGCAGCATACATGGCACTCATCCAACCTGGCGATACTGTTTTGGGTATGGACTTGGCAGCAGGTGGTCACTTGACTCACGGTTCACCAGTAAGCTTTTCTGGAAAAACCTACCATTTTGTTGCTTACTCAGTTGACCCTGAAACAGAAGTTCTCGACTATGACAACATTTTAGCTATTGCTAAAGAACATCAACCTAAATTGATTGTTGCTGGTGCATCAGCTTACTCTCGCATCATTGATTTTGAAAAATTTAGAGAAATCGCTGACGCTGTTGGAGCTTATTTGATGGTTGATATGGCGCATATCGCAGGTCTTGTTGCAGCAGGACTACATCCAAATCCAGTGGAGTATGCTCACATTGTTACAACAACTACTCATAAAACTTTGCGTGGTCCTCGTGGTGGCTTGATTCTTACTAATGACGAAGCTATCGCTAAGAAGATTGATTCAGCTGTTTTCCCAGGTTTACAAGGTGGACCGTTAGAACACGTTGTTGCAGCGAAAGCAGTAGCTCTCAAAGAAGCGCTAGACCCTGCCTTCAAAGATTATGGAAAACATGTTATTGAAAATGCGCAAGCTATGGCTGAAGTCTTCAATCAACACCCTAATTTCCATGTCATTTCAGACGGAACTGATAACCACGTCTTTCTTGTTGATGTCACAAAAGTTGTTGAAAATGGTAAGGTAGCTCAAAACATTCTTGAAGAAGTCAATATCACTTTAAACAAAAATTCAATTCCTTTTGAAACCCTATCTCCGTTCAAAACATCTGGTATCCGTGTCGGCTCACCAGCAATCACTAGCCGTGGCATGGGTGTCAAGGAAGCTCAACAAATCGCAGAGCTCATGGTTAAAACTCTAGAAAATCATGATAAACCAGAAGTGTTAGAAGCTGTGCGATCTGAAGTTAAAGAGCTTACAGACGCTTTCCCACTTTATTAATTTAATCAATAATGGATTTTTATATTAAACAAATTATCATTCACCAATTTACACCAAATGATACTGAGCTTATTTTTGCAGATGCGCCAGTCGTTATCACACCGAGAATTGATGATTATTTCCGTAAAAAATTGAGCAAAGTCTTTTCTGAAGATGCTAAGCGTGGTTCATTTTCTGATGACAATGTCTTCATGAGTCATTTAACAGAGAATTTGATGACATCCTCTGTGGCTATTGCTCAGCTGTGGAAGGAAGAGTTCGTTATTTCTGAAGATCAGAAAACCAACGATTTGATTTTCATTCAATTTGACCGTGATGGTATTGAGCACTTTGCCTTCCTTCGCGTTGCTTTGAAAGAAAGCTTCGCTCACATTGGAGATTCTAGTGATAGTCCCATCAAGGTGACTCAAAACAATCTTCCAAGCGCTGCACAAACTCCAGATGAAGCCTTAGTCATCAATCGTCAGAATAATCACTATTATTTGATTGAAAAACGCATCAAGCATAATGGTAGCTTCGCTAATTACTTCTCAGAAAACTTGCTACAGGTCGAGCCTGAGCAATCGGTCAAAAAGTCGATTAAAATGATTGAAAAAACTGCTCAGAAAATCGCAGAAAATTTCAATCAAGATGATTTTGCTTTTCAATCGAAAATGAAGTCGGCTATCTTTAAAAATCTGGATGAAGAGCAAGAATTGTCACCTGAAAAATTAGCAGATCAATTATTTGATGATAACTTGACGGCGCGCTTATCTTTTGTCGATGAACTAAAAGAAAGTATTCCTAATTCGATTAAAGTTTCAGATATTGATAGTTCACGCCAAATCAAAAAGTTAGAGAGTCAGAAATTATCGCTATCAAATGGAATCGAGCTGATTGTCCCAAACAATGTTTATCAAGACGCCGAATCTGTTGAATTCATTCAAAACGATGACGGCACTTACTCAATTCTCATCAAAAATATACAGGATATTCAAAACAAATAGTATGTTTAAAATTCTCAGACGACTGGTAATCTTACTTCTAATTCTTTTAATCGGTTACCAACTTTACCACACACATCAAAATGTGAAAAACGTGATGAAGTATGAAAACTTGGTCTCCAAAACTTTGGATAGAAATAACTCTACGACCAACGTCGATTTGGTTCTTGCTATCATTTACACTGAAACACGTGGAAATTCCTTAGATGTTATGCAGTCTAGTGAGAGTGTTGATGGAGCGACGAATACCATAACGGATAGCCAAACTAGTATTAAACACGGGGTCAACTTGCTTTCGGAAAATATCAGCGCAGCCAATGAAGCTGGAGTGGACGTTTGGACGGCTGTCCAAGCTTATAATTTTGGCTCAGCTTACATCGACTATGTTGCTAAGCACGGAGGAGTCAATACCATCGCTCTAGCGAAGGTTTACTCTCGTGATATTGTTGCTCCAAGTCTTGGAAATACTAGCGGTGAAACCTATTTTTACTACCATCCCCTTGCTTTAATTTCAGGCGGAAAATTGTACAAAAATGGTGGGAATATCTATTATTCGCGAGAAGTGCAGTTCAATCTCTACTTGATGAAATTGATGAATTTATTTTAGAAGAAGGATTTAATGAAACAATTAAGCCAGTATTTTAAAGGGTACCTAAAAGAAACTTTCTTTGGTCCCCTTTTTAAATTATTAGAAGCCTCATTTGAGCTTCTCGTTCCTATTATTATTGCTAGAATCGTTGACCAAGTCATTCCTCATGAAAATAAGGGACAACTAGGACTTATGATTGTTATCTTATTCGGTCTTGCCCTAATCGGAATTACCGTTTCGCTCTCTGCTCAATATTTTTCATCAAAAGCAGCAGTGGGTTACACAAAACAACTGACGAAAGACCTTTATCAAAAAATTATTCGTCTCAGTAAAGAAGACCGCGATGAATTGACCACTTCGAGCTTGGTAACACGTCTGACTAGCGACACCTACCAAATTCAAACTGGTATCAACCAATTTCTCCGTCTTTTCTTGCGTGCACCGATTATTGTTTTCGGGGCTATCATCATGTCCTTCACCATTAGCCCCAAAATGACACTTTGGTTCCTAGGAATGGTTGTCATCCTATTTATCATTGTTTTTACTATGTCACGCCTTTTGGCACCAGTTTACAGTCAAATTCGTAAAGAAACGGATAAGATCGTCAATCAGACGCGTGAACAGATGCAAGGAATGCGTGTGATTAGAGCTTTTGGGCAAATTCACCGCGAAGAAAATCAGTTTAAAAATCTCAACAACGATTATACTGATTTGCAACTGCATGCTGGGCGTCTTTCAAGTCTAGTGACACCGATGACTTATTTAGTTGTCAATCTTACTTTGATTGCTGTCATTTGGCAAGGAAATCTTCAGATTGCGCATAACGGGCTGTCTCAAGGAATGCTAATTGCCTTGGTCAACTACCTCCTTCAAATTCTGACAGAACTTTTGAAAATGACCATGTTAGTAACCTCGTTGAACCAAAGTTTCATCAGTGCTCAACGGATTACGGAAGTTTTTGATAAAACAAATGAAGATGTCGATGCTAAGATTGATACGAAAATGTCGGATCAAGGGTTAGTTGTCAACCATTTGTCATTTACTTACCCACTTGCTGCCGAGCCTGCACTCAATAATTTGAATTTCTCTATCGCACCTGGACAATTTCTGGGGATCATTGGGGGGACTGGTTCTGGAAAGTCGAGTGTTGTTCAATTGATCAATCATCTCTACACTCCACAAAATGGGACGCTAAGCATTTTTAAAGATGGCAAATCTCCAGAAAGTATTCGTGAATGGCGTAACTGGGTTCGTACTGTTCCTCAAAAAGCAGAGCTCTTTCAAGGAACGATTCGTTCAAATCTCTTACTTGGGCTGGAAAATGTTAGCGAAGATACGCTCTGGGAAGCTTTGGACATTGCACAAGCCAGCGATTTTGTTAAGGAAAAAGATGGTCAACTGGATACAGTTGTTGAAGCGTTTGGTCGTAATTTTTCAGGAGGTCAGCGCCAGCGATTGACCATTGCTCGCGCTATCGTCCAGAAAGCACCGTTTTTGATTCTTGATGACTCGACTTCTGCCTTGGATTATCTGACAGAAGCCAAGCTATTGACTGCCATTTCTGAAAAACTTAAGGGAACAAGCCTCATCATGGTATCACAGCGTACAAACAGTCTCAAACATGCCGATAAGATTCTCGTTCTCGATAAAGGTTATCAGGTAGGATTTGATACTCACAAAGCCTTGTTAGAGTCAAACGACCTTTATCAATCCATCCATTATTCACAACATAGAAAGGCGGACGATTAAGTTGAAGGCAAAAAATCAATCGAATACTAGTAAGCGTCTCGCCTTAGATTTACTTTCTCAAAAGCATCTCGTTATTTTAGCTACAATCGGAACCATCATTCAGGTTGCTTTGACCGTTTACTTACCAATTTTAATTGGTAATGCTGTCGATGTTGTGGTTAAGCCGCAATCAATCGCTCTAATTTTACCAATCCTTGCTAAGATGGTCCTTGTTATCGCTGTCAATACTTTGATTCAATGGTTCAACCCACTCATTTATAACCGTCTCACCTATGCTTATATTTCAGATATTCGTCAACGTGTTATGAGTAAATTGGATCAGATGCCTCTAGCTTATCTTGATCGAAAAAGTATCGGAGATCTCGTTGCTCGTGTCACAACAGACACTGAACAACTGAGTAACGGTCTTTTGATGGTTTTCAATCAGTTTTTTGTCGGCTTATTAACGATTTTAATTACCATCGTCAGCATGGCAGAAATTGACTTACTAATGCTGATTTTGGTGCTTGTTTTAACTCCCTTGTCACTTTTTGTTGCTCGGTTTATCGCGTCAAAAAGTTACACGTTTTATCAAAACCAGACCAAATCTCGGGGACAACAAACTCAATTTATTGAAGAAATGATTAACCAAGAAAGTCTTCTACAGACTTTCAATGCTCAGGAGCAGAGCATCTCGGCATTTGAAGGCATCAATGAGACTTATGCTAACTATTCACAAGGTGCTATTTTCTATTCTTCAACAGTTAATCCTTCAACACGTTTTATCAATAGTTTGATTTATGGTTTATTGGCGGGAGTGGGTGCTCTTCGGATCATGTCTGGAGCTTTCACTGTCGGTCAATTAACCACCTTTTTGAACTACGTCAACCAGTACACAAAACCATTTAACGATATTTCGTCTGTGCTATCTGAAATGCAGAGCGCCATTGCCTGTGCAGATCGCCTCTACAATATCTTAGATGAAGAAAATCCACAACTTCCAGTCAGTCAAGTTTTTGATGATAAACCAGTAGAAGGACAAGTTACCTTTGAGCATGTTCAATTTGGCTATGTCAAAGAAAAACCTTTGATTAAGGATCTCAACCTCACCATTCCAGCTAATTCTAAAGTAGCCATCGTTGGTCCGACTGGTGCTGGTAAATCAACACTGATTAACCTTTTAATGCGTTTCTATGAAGTGGGTCAGGGACGAATTTTATTGGATGGTAAATCAATCGCTGGTTACGATAAGGCTGATCTCCGTCAGCAAATTGGTATGGTACTTCAAGAAACGTGGTTAAAAACCGGTACTGTTCATGATAATATTGCTTATGGACATCCTGACGCTAGTCGAGAGCAGGTTATTGAAGCGGCAAAAGCAGCCAATGCTGATTTCTTTATTCGCCAATTACCTCAGGGCTATGATACTTATTTGACAGATGCAGGGGCATCTTTATCACAGGGTCAGCGCCAGCTATTGACCATCGCCCGTATCTTCGTCAAAATTCCTAACATTCTGATTCTGGATGAAGCGACTTCGTCTATTGACACGCGGACAGAGATTTTGATTCAAGATGCTTTTGAAACGTTGATGAAAGGGCGTACAAGTTTCATCATTGCCCACCGCCTTTCAACAATTCAAAGTGCGGATATCATTCTGGTTATGGTTGATGGCGACATCGTTGAATACGGTAACCATGATAGCTTGATGGCTAAGAAGGGCATGTACTACAAAATGCAAACGGCGCAAGCTGGATAGTCAAAAAACAGTTTCCTCGCGGAAGCTGTTTTTCTTGTGATATAATGACAATCAAGGAGGTTTCCCATGAAAAATAGAAGACTCATTTTGTTAGCAGTAGCTACTTTATTGCTAGCCTACATCAGTCACCAATTATCAAGTAGCCTAACAGGACTGTCAATCTTTTTAGGTTTTCTATCCCTGTTGATATCTATTTGGCTGATTTTTAGCCTTTTGTATGGTATTTTTGAGAGATTTCTTGAATGGTTTCATAAATTAAAAAAAGATTGAAGGGCGAATTTCAATCTTTTTGTCTTACATTATTATTTCACGAAATCATTGATTTCTGCTTCAATATTTGCGATTTTAGCTTCTGCATCAGCAAGGTCTGTACCGACAGTTGCAATGTAGAATTTGATTTTTGGTTCTGTACCTGAAGGACGGACAGCAATCCAAGAATCATCAGCCAAAGTGTATTTAAGCACATTGCTTGGTGGTGTTGTCAATTTTTCAACGCCAGCAGCAGTTGTTGCTGTTTGCAATTGGAAGTCTTCCAATTTAACAATGTCAGTTGCGTTGAATTGTTTTGGTCCATTGTCACGGAATTTATCCATGATTTTCTTGATTTCAGCAGCGCCATCAACGCCTGACAAAGTAACTGAAATAGTCTTTTCAACGAAGTAGCCGTATTCTTTGTAGATTTCGTCAATACCATCTGCCAAAGTCAAGCCACGAGAGCGGTAGTAAGCTGCAATTTCAGCAACGATAAGAACGGCTTGGATAGCATCTTTGTCACGTACGAATGGTTTGATAAGATAACCGAAGCTTTCTTCAAAACCAAGCATGTAAGTGTGAGTGTGTTTTTCTTCGAACTCTTGAATCTTTTCAGCAATGAATTTGAAACCAGTCAAAACGTTGAACATGGTTGCGCCGTAGCTTTCAGCAATCTTAGTGACCAACTCAGTTGAAACGATTGATTTGCAAAGTGCAGCATTTTCAGGAAGAGTGCCAGCAGTCTTATGTGCTTCAAGGATGTATTTAGCAATGATGGCACCGATTTGGTTACCTGAAAGGTTCTTGTAAGAACCGTCAGCTTGACGAATTTCAACACCGAGACGGTCAGCGTCTGGGTCAGTTGCAACGAGTACGTCAGCATCTACCTTGCGACCAAGTTCTTCAGCGAGTGCGAAAGCTTCTTGGTTTTCTGGGTTTGGTGATTTGACAGTTGAGAAGTCTGGGTCTGGAACAGCTTGAGCTTCAACAACTTGAACGGATTCAAAGCCAGCTTGTGCAAGAGCACGACGAGCAAGCATTTCGCCAGTACCATGAAGTGGTGTGTAGACAATCTTCATGTCTTTGCCGTATTCGTCAATCAATTTTTGGTTGATGTTAACGTCTTTAACTTCTTTGAGGTATTCAGCGTCAACAGCTTCACCGATGACTTCAATAAGACCAGATGCTTTTGATTCTTCAAGGTCAGCTAATTCAACAGCGAATGGGTCGTCAATAGCACGGATAAAATCTGTCAAAGCGTCAGCATCAGCAGGTGGCATTTGTCCACCGTCTTCACCGTAAACTTTGTAACCATTGAATGGTGCAGGGTTGTGACTGGCAGTTACCATGATACCAGCAAAGGTACCAAGGTGGCGCACAGCAAATGATAATTCTGGAGTTGGGCGAAGGCTTTCAAAAACATAAGCTTTGATACCATGTTTTGCCAAAACTTGTGCTGATTCAAAGGCAAATTCTGGAGAGAAGTGACGTGAATCGTAGGCGATGGCAACACCGCGTTTTTTAATGTCTTCACCTTTGGTTTCAATCAGTTTAGCAAGCCCTTCAGTTGCTTGGCGGACAACATAGATATTGATACGGTTAGTACCAGCTCCGATGTAACCACGCATACCTGCTGTACCAAATTCAAGGTTGGTGTAGAAGGCATCTTCTTTTGTTTTTTCGTCCATGCCAACCAATTCTTGACGAAGATAGTCAGGAAGTTCAGCGAAGTCTAACCATTTTTGATAGTTTTCAGTGTAAGTCATAGAATGCAACTCCTTTATATTTTCTAAACGCTTTCATTATAACACTTTTCATGATGAATTTCCATGTTTTTCATGCAATCTTTCAAAAAAACTCAGCCAGATTATTCTGACTGAGTTGTAACTATTTTTTCAATTTTAAAAGACTTGGGGTAATGATAGCGGTCAGAACAAGAGAGATAATCATTTCTGCAACTGAGTTAGCTGATATGATGCTGGCTAACAAGACCTTGATTTGTCCGCCGTAAACAGAAGAGAAGAAGAGGAAGATTCCTGATAAAACAAAAACAGTATTTGTCAAAGATCCCAGAGCACCAGCTAATCCAAGACCAAACTTATTTTTGAACAATTTGTAAACGAAGTAGGGAACAACACCAATCAAAATACGTGGCACCAATGCAATAATCAAGGAGAAGAGATTCCCGTTTTCAACAAAAGGAGAGAAGAGATAGCTTGTTGGTAAGATAGTCACACTGTTGGATACAACACTAATCACTCCCATCAAACCACCTAGAATCGAGCCAATTTTAGGACCGTAAACAATAGAAGCGATGATAACCGGAATATGAACCAAAGTCGGCTTAATTGGAACAATCCATACACTAAAAACGAGAGTTGATATCAAGTGGATAACTAGCATCGTTGCAAAAAAGATAGAGATAACGGCAATATCAGAAGACTTTTGATTTCTACGCATGATAACTCCTTAACATTAGTTTCTCCTATTATACAAGTTTGACCAAATCAATGCAAGGGCTAACTTTCTAATGAAACTGTACATCCACAGCTTTGATGATTTCAGTAAGATCCGCCAAGGCCCCTCGCCCGACATCTCCACAAGCAAGAAGACTTGAACGCGGAGCAATCTCTTCGTAACCAACTTCCTTCAAAGTAGCAATATTTCGCTGTGTTAGCGGATTGTCATACATTTTTGTGTTCATAGCTGGCGCAAATAATTTAGGCGTTGATCGAGGCAGAGCCAAGGCAACACTAGTCACCATATTATCAGCGAAGCCATGTGCCAAATGAGCGATAGTATTAGCAGAAGCTGGTGCAAGCAAAAACAAGTCTGTTCGTTTAGCTAACTCGATATGATTGACAAAGCGAGGGTCACCCTCCTCCATCACATCAAGATGAACAATGTTTTTGGATAAAACTTGAAGCGTCAATGGGGTGATAAATTGCGTAGCAGACTGCGTCATTAAGACATGGACATCATAGCCAAATTTGGTCAATTGATTGGTGAGATCGGCTGCTTTATAGGCAGAAATTGAGCCTGATACGGCAAGAGTAATACGTTTAGTCATTTTCAGTTACCTTTTCATAGATAAGATTAGCGATATCGTCCTTGGTAAAAGCTTCAAAAGCCTGGTGCTGATTGAGCAGGTAGGCGTGGTGTTGGTTCCCAGTAATTTCAGTAAGGTCGTTGGCCAAGATGAACTGAGCTTTGTTTTTCACCAAGCTAGCACGCGCCACCTGAAAAAGTTCTTCCTGAGTAACATCGACTAATAACTTAAAACCAACGAGCTGAATGTTAGGGTTCCATTCCTTAATGAGGCTAATGATTTTAGGCGTTTTCTTCAGAAAAAGCACCTGATAATCCGCTTGTGAGGAAATTTTTGTTTCCGTATTTCGTTTGGTCAATAGCTGCGCTAGGTCAGTAGTTTCCTCTACCTCTTTTAAATCAGTCATGTAAACTGGCGTATAATCTGACACAGCCATACTATGAATGATGGCATCATGTGTTTTAACCAAGGGTTCTAAAGTCGTTATCAGAGAATCAACATTGGTGATTAAATGAGTAGATAAATTAGGATGGTCTGACGGTTTAACAGCAGACTTTGTAGTTACCAAAGTGACTTGATGACCCTCTGATAAAAATTTTTCAGCGATAGTTTTTCCCAAACGTCCCGTCGAATGATTAGTGATTCCACGAACATTGTCAATTTTTTCAGTGGTTCCACCAGATGTAATTAATAGTTTCATAGCCATATTTTACACAAAAAAATCGCTTTCGTAAAACCTTTGCTACGATTACAAATTTCCTAACTTTTTAATTGATTAAAATTGAACACCGAGTAAATACCGAACGTTATTATAAAAAATCATCAAAAAGATGATAAAATCTATTTTTATTGCTATAATAAATTTACATTACTTAAGGAGCCTGTCATGAAATCAGATATCGAAATTGCACAAAGCGTTGAATTAAAACCAATCACAGAGATTGTCGAACAAGTTGGCATCACCTTTGATGACATCGAATTATATGGTAAATATAAAGCAAAGCTGTCATTTGAAAAAATCCAAGCTGTTAAAAATAATAAGCCAGGAAAATTAATTCTCGTGACAGCTATTAACCCAACACCAGCGGGTGAAGGAAAATCTACGATGAGTATCGGTCTAGCTGACGCTCTTAACAAAATCGGTAAAAAAACCATGATTGCCCTTCGTGAACCCTCTCTTGGTCCAGTTATGGGAATCAAGGGGGGTGCTGCTGGTGGTGGTTATGCTCAAGTGCTACCAATGGAAGATATTAATCTTCACTTTACAGGAGATATGCACGCCATCACAACAGCTAACAACGCTTTGTCAGCCTTGATTGACAACCATCTCCACCAAGGAAATGAACTCGGCATTGACCAACGACGTATCATATGGAAACGTGTTGTCGATTTGAATGACCGCGCTCTTCGTCATGTAACAGTCGGACTTGGAAGTCCTGTCAATGGAATTCCACGTGAAGACGGCTTTGATATTACAGTAGCTTCTGAAATCATGGCTATCCTCTGCTTGGCGACTGACCTCAAAGACTTGAAGGAGCGCTTGGCTAATATCGTTGTGGCTTATCGTTATGACCGCACACCTGTTTATGTGAAAGATTTGAAGGTTGAAGGTGCATTGACGCTTATCTTGAAAGACGCCATTAAACCAAACCTTGTTCAAACTATTTACGGGACACCAGCGCTCGTTCATGGTGGCCCATTTGCTAATATCGCTCACGGATGTAACTCTGTTTTGGCTACTACAACAGCTCTGCGACTAGCTGATTACACCATCACTGAAGCTGGTTTTGGTGCTGACCTTGGCGCTGAAAAATTCCTTGACATCAAAACACCCAATCTTCCAACGACTCCAGACGCAGTAGTTGTTGTTGCGACTCTTCGCGCCCTCAAAATGCACGGTGGCGTAGCCAAAGCTGACTTGGCTGAGGAAAACGTAGATGCGGTGCGCGCTGGTTTTGCTAACCTCAAACGTCACGTGGAAAATATGCGTAAATTCGGCATTCCAGTTGTCGTTGCCATCAATGAATTCGTAGCTGACACCGAGGCTGAAATTGCAACCCTCAAGGAACTTTGCGCCGAGATTGATGTGCCGGTTGAATTGGCCAGCGTTTGGGCAAACGGTGCTGACGGTGGTATTGATTTGGCGCATGCGGTTGTCGATGCCGTAGAAAATGGCGGAGCTGACTACAAGCGTCTTTATTCTGATGAAGATACTATCGAAGAAAAAATCACTAAAATCGTCACTGAAATCTACGGCGGAAAATCTGTTGTCTTTGAAAAGAAAGCTAAGAATCAACTCAAACAATTTGCTCAGTTTGGCTGGGATAAATTGCCAGTCTGTATGGCTAAAACTCAGTACAGCTTCTCAGATAATCAATTCCTACTTGGTGCGCCAGAAGGTTTCGACATCACCATCCGCGAATTTGTCCCTAAAACTGGTGCAGGTTTCATCGTTGCCTTAACAGGTGACGTTATGACAATGCCAGGTCTACCTAAAAAACCTGCAGCTTTAAATATGGATGTTGCAGAAGACGGAACCGCTTTGGGGCTATTCTAATTCACTTTATCTTACTTAGTAACAAGGAGAGCCGTCTAGTTCTTCTTGTTTTTTGTCCGTGCTAACTATTTTAATAAATAAAGTGCACTACTCTAGACAAGAACTGTGTTATAATAATATTATGAGCTTTATCAAGGAGGTCCTGCCATCAATAATAAAAATAATGTCGTCCGTTTGTTGAATAAAGGTCGAGCGGGCTTTTTACGTGGTATTTTTAGTCGTACAACTGTGATTGCTGTACTGATTATCATTCAAATTTTATTCCTGCTCGCTTCATTTTCATGGTTAGACCAATACCGTGTTTGGTTAGCGGTGGTGGAGCGCGTTTTAGCTATTGGTACCGTTTTGTATCTAGTTAATAGTGAAATGGATGCCTTGTCTCGTGTTACTTGGCTGATTTTGGTCATGGTTGCTCCTCTGCTCGGTTCCCTGTTTTTCATTTATACAAAATTGGATTGGGGCTATCGTGGCCTCAAATCCCGTTTAGAAAATCTTATTAATGAAAGCCAGCCCTATCTTCAAGATGATCCCGAGACCCTGAAGCTGTTGAAAAGTAGTACTTCAACAACCTATCACTTGGTGCAATATTTTGAGAAGAGTCATGGTAATTTCCCGGTCTACCAAGATACACAAGCTACCTATTTCTCGACTGGGGAAGATTTCTTTAAAGAATTAAAAGCTCAGCTATTGAAAGCGAAAAAATACATCTTCCTTGAATTCTTTATCATCGAAGAGGGAGTCATGTGGGGAGAAATTCTCAGTATTCTTGAAAAGAAAGTCGAAGAAGGTGTTGAAGTTCGTGTCCTCTACGACGGTATGGTTGAAATCACGAAGCTGTCTTTCGATTACACCAAGCGTCTAGAAAAACTAGGTATCAAAGCAAAGGCTTTTTCTCCGATTTCACCTTTTATCTCAACCTATTATAACTACCGTGACCACCGTAAAATTATCGTTATTGATGGCGAGGTTGGATTCACGGGAGGTGTCAATCTTGCTGATGAATACATCAACTACATTGAGCGATTTGGGCACTGGAAAGACACTGGGCTCATGCTCAGAGGTAAAGCTGTTGATAGCTTCCTATTGCTCTTTTTGCAAATGTGGTCAATCACTGAAAAAGAAATGGTTGTGCAGCCTTATCTTGGGACACATAGAGAGCCTATCAAATCGGAAGGTTTTGTCATCCCTTACGGTGACTCCCCTCTTGATGCTGACAAAGTTGGTGAAAATGTCTATATCGATATTCTCAACCACGCTCGCGAATATGTTTACATCATGACACCTTACTTGATTCTAGACAGCGAGTTGGAGCACGCCCTTCGATTTGCTGCAGAACGGGGCGTTGATGTCCGGATTATCATGCCTGGCATTCCTGATAAACCTATTCCATATGCTTTGGCGAAAACTTATTATAAAGCACTCACTCAGTCAGGAGTTAAAATTTATGAGTACACTCCTGGCTTTGTTCATGCTAAAGTATTTGTTAGCGATAATACAAAAGCAGTAGTGGGGACAATCAATTTAGATTATCGCAGCCTTTATCATCATTTTGAGTGTGCTACCTATCTCTACAAAGTTCCAGCTATCAAAGACATTTATAAAGATTACATGGAGACTTTGGAGCAATCACAATTAGTAACTCCTAAGATGATTGAAGAACTCCCAGTAGCACAAAAAGTTATCGGGGCTGTTACAAAGACCATCGCTCCACTGTTGTAAAATAAAGTTATTGCTTTATTTTCGATTTATGCTATACTATTGCTATGCGATGAGTCGAATGTGGCTTTGCCATTTTTGCGCAAGGGAGGTCATTAACGCAGGAGCGGACCTTGATAAGTTGTGTGAACCTGCTTATCTCACTTTTTAGAAGTGCCCTAAGTCCTATTGTCTTTTGACAGTAGGACTTTTTTATTTTTATACAAAACTAGGCTTTCCAAGTCATTAAAAATGTAGTATAATTGACCTACATAAAATTTTTTGAAAATTTTGAATGACAGTTCAATCTTAATCTAATGAGGTGTTTTTATGGGATATACAGTAGCAGTTGTCGGTGCAACAGGTGCCGTCGGTACTCGAATGATTCAACAATTGGAACAATCAACTTTACCAATTGATAAAGTACGTCTTTTATCTTCTTCGCGCTCAGCAGGCAAAGTACTACAATACAAAGGTCAAGACATCGTTGTAGAAGAAACGACAGAAGACTCATTTGAGGGTGTTGATATTGCATTGTTTTCTGCGGGTGGCTCTGTTTCAGCAAAATTTGCCCCTTATGCAGTTAAAGCTGGCGCTGTGGTAGTTGATAACACATCTTACTTCCGCCAAAATCCTGATGTGCCTTTAGTTGTACCTGAAGTCAATGCTCACGCACTTGAAGAACACAACGGTATCATTTCTTGTCCAAACTGTTCAACTATCCAAATGATGGTAGCCCTTGAACCTATCCGTCAAAAGTGGGGGCTAGAACGCGTCATCGTTTCCACTTATCAAGCGGTTTCAGGAGCAGGACAATCTGCTATTAACGAAACTGTTCGTGAAATCAAAGATGTGGTGAATGACGGTGTAGAACCAAAAAATGTTCACGCAGACATTCTTCCAGCTGGTGGCGATAAAAAACACTACCCAATCGCATTTAATGCGTTAGCACAAATTGATGTCTTCACTGATAATGATTACACTTACGAAGAAATGAAGATGACAAATGAAACTAAAAAAATTATGGAAGAACCTGAACTTCCAGTTTCAGCAACTTGTGTTCGTATCCCTGTCCTCTTTTCACACTCTGAATCAGTCTACATCGAAACAAAAGAAGTAGCGCCAATCGAAGAAGTGAAGGCAGCAATCGCTAAATTCCCAGGTGCAGTGCTCGAAGATAACCCGTCACAACAAGTTTACCCACAAGCTGTCAACGCTGTTGGTAAACGCGAAACATTCGTTGGTCGTATCCGTAAAGACTTGGATGTTGAAAAAGGAATTCATATGTGGGTCGTTTCAGACAACCTTCTTAAAGGCGCTGCTTGGAACTCTGTACAAATCGCAGAAACCCTCCACGAACGTAACCTTGTTCGTCCAACCAAAGAATTGAAATTTGAATTGAAATAATAGTGAGAGTAGGAGCCTTCGGGTTTTCCTATTTTCATATGACGGATTGTGAAAGGAGATTATTATGTCGATTGAAGATTTAAAAAATGTCAAAATCATCACAGCTTTAGTGACACCATTTCATCAAGATGGTTCCATTAACTTTGACGCTCTACCAAAATTGATTGAGCATCTATTGGACCACCACACTGAAGCCTTGCTTTTGGCAGGGACAACAGCTGAAAGTCCAACTTTAACCCACGACGAGGAGCTTGAATTATTTGCAGCGGTGCAAAAAATCGTAAACGGTCGCGTGCCTTTGATTGCTGGGGTAGGTACAAATGATACGCGAGACTCCGTCGATTTTGCCAAAGAAGTGGCAGATTTTGGCGGTTTTGCTGCAGGTCTAGCTATTGTGCCTTACTATAATAAACCGAGTCAGGAAGGGCTTTACCAGCACTTTAAAGCTATCGCTGAAGCTAGTGATTTACCAATCATTATCTACAATATCCCTGGACGTGTTGTTATCGAATTAGCACCTGAAACTATGCTACGTTTGGCACAGCACCCGAATATTATCGGTGTTAAAGAGTGTACTAGCCTTGATAACATGGCTTACATCATTGAAAATAAACCTGAAGATTTCCTTGTTTTTACTGGTGAAGATGGCGAGGCCTTTCATGCGATGAATCTCGGCGCCGATGGCGTCATCAGCGTTGCTTCTCACACAAATGGTGATGAACTATACGAAATGTTACAAGCTATCAAAGCTAATGACATCAAAAAAGCAGCTAAATTGCAACGTCAATTTTTGCCTAAAGTTAATGCTCTTTTCTCAGTTGCAAGTCCAGCTCCAGTTAAAGCAGTCTTGAACTATCAAGGTTTCAATGTTGGTCCGCTTCGTTTGCCACTAGTGGCTTGTACGCCAGACGAAGCTAATCATATCATCGATGTCGTTCTTGGTCGCCAAAGTTATCAATATGTTACAGGAGTCATCCGTCCAAATTATTAAATAGAAAATAGAGGAGAAAGCCGATTTCTCCTTTTTCTTGTTCAAGGGCCAGTTTTAGGCGTTTTCACTTGACAATTTATGAAAACATTTGCATAATAAATGTAAATAGTTGTCATAAAGGAGGTTGCCTATGCAAATTACAAAACGTGATGGTCAGGTTGTTGAATTTGATCCAGATAAAATTTACCAAGCTATTTTGAAAGCTGCTCAGACAGTGTACGCTCTTGATGATGATCTTCGTCAAGATTTAGCACAGGTAACTAAAAAAGTCGTTCTTGATTTGGAAGAAACTAGGGCTGAACGTCCAACTATCAGCATGATTCAATCTTTGGTGGAAAATCGTTTGTTGGATGCGGGTTTTATCCGTATTGCTGAGCATTATATCTCTTATCGTTTGCAACGTGATTTGGAACGTAATGGTTACGCAGATCAGATAGCTGTTCACTTGCATTTTGAGAAATTAAAATAGTAAACTCAAGTTGACTTTGCCTATCATATTGGGATATACTAAGAGAGGTTATAAGAGCAGATAGCTCGTAGGGGAGACTCTATGAGCTTTTTAACAGCTCTGCTATTTTACAAAAAAGGATAAATCATGAGTATTTTAGAAGTTAAGAATCTAAGCCACGGTTTTGGGGATCGTGCAATTTTCGAAAATGTGTCATTTCGCCTTTTAAAAGGTGAACACATCGGTCTTGTTGGTGCCAATGGCGAGGGAAAATCGACCTTCATGTCTATCGTTACAGGCCATCTACAACCTGATGAGGGCAAAGTGGAATGGTCAAAATATGTAACTGCTGGCTATTTAGACCAGCACACCGTCCTTGAGCCCGGACAAACGGTTCGAGACGTCTTGCGTACCGCTTTCGATGAACTCTTCAAAACCGAAGCTCGCATCAATGATATCTACATGTCTATGGCTGATGAAGGCGCTGATGTTGACGCTCTCATGGAAGAAGTCGGGGAGCTTCAAGACCGCTTGGAATCACGTGATTTCTATACTTTGGATGCGAAAATCGATGAAGTGGCACGCGCACTTGGTGTTATGGATTTCGGGATGGACTCTGATGTTACAGAACTTTCAGGTGGACAACGTACCAAGGTTCTTCTTGCTAAGCTCTTACTGGAAAAACCTGACATCTTACTTCTTGACGAACCGACTAACTATCTAGATGCGGAGCACATTGATTGGCTCAAACGCTATTTGCAAAATTATGAAAATGCCTTTATTCTCATTTCTCACGATATTCCATTTTTAAATGATGTGATTAACATCGTTTATCATGTTGAAAATCAAGATTTAGTTCGCTATTCTGGCGATTATGATAATTTCCAATCTGTCTATGCCATGAAAAAGGCTCAGTTGGAAGCCGCTTATGAGCGCCAGCAAAAAGAAATTGCTGACCTGCAAGACTTTGTTAATCGTAATAAAGCCCGTGTTGCCACTCGAAATATGGCCATGTCTCGTCAGAAAAAATTGGATAAGATGGATATTATTGAGCTTCAAGCTGAAAAACCAAAACCGAGTTTTGAATTTAAAGAATCACGCACACCAAGTCGTTTCATTTTCCAAGCTAAGGATCTACAGATTGGTTACGACCGTCCATTGACTAAACCTTTGAATTTGACCTTTGAACGTAATCAAAAAATTGCCATTATCGGCGCCAATGGTATCGGGAAGTCAACTCTTTTGAAGAGTTTGCTTGGTATTATTCCTCCAATTTCTGGTGAAGTGGAACGTGGCGATTTTATTGATCTTGGGTATTTTGAACAAGAGGTGGCAGGCGGGAATCGTCAAACCCCACTTGAAGCTGTTTGGGATGCCTTTCCAGCTCTCAATCAAGCCGAAGTTCGAGCAGCACTCGCTCGTTGTGGGCTAACTTCAAAACACATTGAAAGTCAAATTCAAGTGCTCTCTGGTGGTGAACAGGCAAAAGTACGCTTCTGCTTACTGATGAATCGTGAAAACAATGTCCTCGTCCTTGATGAACCAACTAACCACCTTGATGTCGACGCTAAAGACGAACTCAAACGTGCTTTGCAAGCCTACAAAGGTTCTGTACTGATGGTCTGCCATGAACCTGACTTTTATGAAGGATGGGTCAGTGATGTTTGGGACTTTAATGAATTAAGCTAACTTAGAATCATATCTTGCTCTAACAAGAATCAATTCCGAACTCCACCAGATTAGTTATATCAACCGATTTCAGCGTTATAAAAAGAAAAATCGCCACGAAAGAATGGCGATTTTCCCTTTTGTAAGCCTCAGTGAAACGTCAAAGCGTTATAATAGAATTGTAAAAAAAACAGCGAGGTCTTACAATGAAAAGTATAACACAACTCAACCTCTTTGAGGAGACAGAACTGGGTGATTTAGAAAAAAATTTAGCTGTGGTTGATAGCCTTC
>ERZ1034980.721-NODE-721-length-22062-cov-21.374972_pt1 | contig 22062 bp, 45 predicted proteins | sample MGYA00520622_ERZ1034980 | MGnify/ENA primary metagenome ERZ1034980 (study PRJEB33766, sample SAMN09781791) | gut metagenome | biome: gut microbiome | host: Homo sapiens | place: Madagascar | study: EMG produced TPA metagenomics assembly of the PRJNA485056 data...
TTAATATACTTTTATCACTAAAAACATATTTATTTATATACATCAAAGTGGCATTCCATCTGCTTTGTGGTTCTTTGGTCATATCTTCGATGTTGTGCTCTTTACAAAATCTTGTTAAATAAAATTCTATATCGTTTTGGAATACTTCGGGCGTGTCTGGTGTTCCCTGTACTTTCTCCATGTGTTCCCCTTTCTGCTGGACCTATACCAGCTAATTAAATTATTATATATATTAATAACATAAAACACCCAATAACTATTATATAATTATCGGGTGTAAATCTTATATATTTAATTATTAAAATAATATAGCATAAATATATTATAAAGTCAATTTTATTTTTGGGCTTGACATAATGTAAAAATCTGTTTATTATGTTAAGCATAAACAGTAACAAAAATGTATTGAAATATGCTATTTTGTATTTTTAAACAACAACATTGGATGTATTGAAATATACGTTTTTGTATTTCTTAAACAGTAACGCGCGGCGTGCAAAAAAGGGGAGCTTAACACTCCCCTTAATTTTATCCATTTGATTTAAAACTCTTTCTTGATTATCTCTAAGGCTTTATTGTAAGCCTGTGCCAAATTTTCGTATCCGTTCTCTGTAGATATAACAACTTTATCCCCAGTATCAAGAACTTCACCAAAATAATAATCACAGCCGCCGGACTTCTCCGCCTTTGTTGCTATTTTAAATGTATATCCAACAAATTCCTTGCCGGCGTTCCTTGTTTCTTCTACTGCAAATAAATAACTGTCATAGTCTGCATATTTTGCAACATTTTCACTTGCGAAGAACTTCGCTAAGCTCTTTAAATCTGTTTTATTAGGTTCTCCATTCTTGTTTCTTCTAACTGTTAAATATCTCATAACATCCACCTTTAACCTTTCTTAATTGCTTTCTTTTTCACATTCAAACCCGAATAAAATATCATTTGCCAGCTCTTCGCTTATTTCCTCTTCTGCGATTGGCTTTCTATTCTTTGTTCCAATCGTTTCATCAAGACTTGCATCTATATCTGCAAGTGCCTTTTCTCTGTCAAATCCAAGTTCAACAACTTTGTTTAATAATTCGATTGTTTTCATCCTTTCCACCTTTCAGCTTTTGGCTGTCCTTTCTTTTAATGTATCTTAAGTATATACCAATAGTGTTACATTGTCAACACCTTTTTTAGTGTTATTTAAAAATATTTTATTTTTTCGTCATTGGTTGGTACTATCTCTAAAATGTCGTTTGGCTGGCATCTTAATATAATACATAATGTATTTAAAGTTTTTGTATTAATGTCACTCCTGTTTCTTAGATTCTGCATTGTGCTTTCGCTTAATATCTTCTCTTTTCTCATTCTGTTAGCGGTGTAGCCACGCTGTGCCAGCTCTTTTAATACATCTATTTTATATGTAATCATTTACAAGCTCCTTTCTGTTTTGCTTTTACTATTATATATAAAATATTGCAGTTTTGCAACACTTAAAAACAAAATTTAAAAACATCTTAAAAGGTGTTATTATTAAGCTACAAAATAAATAAGGCGGTTGCACTCCTACCAAGACACACAACCGCCACCAATCAAAAAAGAAAGGTAAGCTATATTATAGCACAGGTAAAAAGAAATGAGAAGAACAAACAGCAAGGAAGTTAAGGCAGCAGTTAGAAATTATTTGACAGAGGTTGCACAGAGCGAAGAGCTTAACACAATTAAGGACATCAAGAACAAGTTTATAAATGAATACGGCTGGGCGATTGCAAGACTTGGAGAGCGTAACGCTTGCATAGAATGGTTGAGAGGTTTGGGCGTTGGCGTTGATTATAGCTATTACGATATCATCCAGCTTATGGCTGAATGGTTAGACGAAAGCACAGAAGAAGCCGAAAAGTGGCTTGATAAGCGCGGCGATGGTCTTTACTGGGATTTATTAGCAAGGGAGATTTTAGCAAGCAAATAATTAGCAAGGTCGGCACTTCCGGGGTTCAATTCCCCGGCTTGCTCTTACCCGCAAGGGATAATATTAAAATATGGAGGTGTGTTTATATGTGGCGTGTGAGTTGGTGCGGTAATTTCTCGGAGTTCTGCCGCTGTTTTAACAGTAAAGAAGAGGCACAAAAGTTTTTTGATAGTTTAATAACAAATCACAAACAAATATATTTTAGCTAGTTTTAAGGGCGTACATGTTGCGCCCTTTTGGCTTGTTTGGGTTTGGCTGGTTCGATTCCAGTTGCAAGCATTAAGCATATATTTTTATATGCTTTTCTTTGTGTACCTTGAAAAAATAATATAATAATGCTATGCTTATGTTTAAGGCTTTTTATGCCTTTTTAGGTGTACAAGTGTACCCAGTTGGGGCGGCGCGTGTTCTGGTATATCTTCCAGATCTGGCGACAGATTCCACAATTTGCAAGGGCATATTATACCTATTTTATACAACGCTGTCAAAGACGTTTTAAGGCACATTGTGGTTAATTCTTGAATTATGCACTTATGAAATAAAACCGCTGTACAAGGCAAATCGCAAAGCTACAAAGTCAAAATAAACACGAACCGCAGCCGGCAAAGTTTATATATAGTGCTTTACCACGCTAAAGTTTTTCATCAATTTTCAAGGGCAAATCTGAACAAAATCGGGGGCAAAAATTGAAATTCTGTGTAACCGATTTTTGGATTCTAAAATTGCATATGGCGGAGGTATTTAAAACGGCACATTTAAAATTTTTGAAAATTTTTTCAATTTTTAGAGTAGGATTTGAACGAAATCTGGAGCAAATTTTGGAAATTGTCAAAATCGAATTTGCAAATATAAAAGAAAGACCCACGGAGGTAGCAAAAAAGTTGCATTATATTCCGTGGGTTTTAAATTAATCTATAAAAATAATTGGTTTATCGTCATCAAAAAGATTACTAACAACTTCCTGTCCTTTATCCACTAAGTAACAAGAAACTTTCTGGAATCGCCTAAAACCTTTGATAATTTCATATTTGTTATTAATTCTATATATAGTTCCTGCGAAATTGCCTTTATTAACAGGAATATAAGATTGTGTATCTAATGGAGCTGATATGGGTTTGTCAAGCTCCTTAAGTTCTACAATATCTACTGCTTCAATCTTGCATAAATCTCCATATTCACCTAACGATGGATATACTGGTGGGTTTAGTAAAGCATTGTATATATCATCTATGTCACTATCATCAGCTTTGATGTATATAGTTGTGCATAAATCAACTAGCATTAGATGATATTTAACTGTACTAACCCAGCCAGCATGGCTTCCGTCTGCATAGTCTTTTATAATATCCCAACGCTTAAGCATTTCATCACTAACTTTGTTAAAACGCTTGCCACCATGCCATTCTTTCTGCGTTTTGGTGTTGTAAACGCCTTTGCCGGTAACAAAATAATCTAATTTATGATGCTTTTTCCATTGACACATTGAATGGATAAATCCATTAACTGTGCTGAACGGCGGTAAAGGATAGCAATCCGTACCTTTTGGTGCTGATGGATTGTTAAATCTAGCCATTTCTTGATACATTTTTAACCTAATAACTCTCATAACAAAACCTCCAAAATAAAATAAGTTGCACCTATACAAAAAATGTATCAATGCAACTTTCCACTATGGTTCTATTAAGGTAAAATGATATAATAGTTATCTATTGTTTACATCTGTTAAATAATAGCATTTTTAAATGCTATTGTCAATACAACAGTTTTCTGTGTAAATTAATGCCTTACTCGAATACCGGCATTGACTAAGCTCATATATCAACAGTTCCTTAGTCATAGTCGGATTAGTTCTTTGAATTATCTTTAACAGTTCATCAATACTCATTATCCCACTCTCCTAGCTGCTCCAAGCACCATATCAACAATATCAAATACTTCATCTCCATAAGTCGCTACAAAATCACACAATATCTCTTCTTGCTCAATCGGCAAATACACATCATAGGACATACAGATTGCGTGGCATACTTCGTGTATTAACACTTTGCGTTGCATAAATCCACGCAAGGCATTTGACAGATAAATTGTATGCGTATTTCTATCTGTCACACCTAACACAGAAACATTGTCTGACCGCTTTAATTCGCCCGAATTTGAATTTTTATATTGTACTTGCCAGATTGTGCCATTGATGTTAAAAATCATCTGTATGCTCCTTTCTGAATAAAACAGGCTATGAATATTGCTACTCATAGCCCTTAATCTTAAAATTTTGACATAAGATTATTCATATTATTCTTAATCAAACTTTTTTCTTCGGCTGTTGCGTTATCGCTAACTATTTTAATTATCTCATTAGTAACAGTTTTGATGTACTTATCTAACGCTTTCATCCTTTGCTCTTTATCTTCTGGTGTAGTGCCGCTGTGCATTTCTTTAGTCTCTGTGTAATTTCTCTTTGCCCTGTCATAGCCACTTTCATTCATCGGCTCCGTATAGTACATCTTGCCATAATCCCTGTCCATATCTCTCATATGTTCTGCTTCTGGGTACATATGCATATAAGGCGGTTCTTCATATCCTCTGCGGTATGTTCCTTTGCCTTTAGGGGCAAATCTGCCATTAGCATAGCGGTAGTGGTCGTAGTATCTTCTGTCCGGATAATCTTCGTACTGCTCAACCATACGCATAATATTCTCGTCATCCCCTAATTTTTCCATAGCTTCAACAATTCTGTAATCCTTATCAAAGCAAGCTATGTTCTTTGCTATTTCTGTAAAATCCTTTAAATCGTCAAGGTTCTGTCCTTCAAAATTGTCAATTCCAATTCCGTCAACCTTTGCCTTGACACATTCCATAATCTGTTTAGCCCATTTATGCATATCATCAAGCCTCCCTTACTGCGATTAAGTTACTGTTCTGTACCTCGATAGCCTGTGTCGATGTGTTCTGCACTGCTACGGTACTGCAACATCCGCAAGGTACATCAATGTAAGCCTGTGCCGATACATTGAATAAATTCTCAACCGCTGCCGGAGTAACTATCATCTTTGTTGACTGCAAAGGCTCTCCGTCAACTGCGATAGCAAGAGAAATCTCGCCTACTGTTCCGCCTGTCGGTATCTGAATGTTTCCACTATATGATACTAAAAATCTAGCTTTGCATTGATTGGTGATACCTCTTAGCTTGATAATTCCGCTTCCCTGTCTGTGTACGATACATTTTGTTCCGTTTACGGCTGTCTCTGTAAATGCCACATCTTCGCCGGCGGCAACTGTTTGTAATGCAATTCCTGTTATTTCCATTATCTTTACCTCTCTTTTCACAAAATAAGGGCAAACATTATAGTCTGCCCTTTGGTTATAAGTAATACTGCTTAGCAGACATAATCGAGTTAAACTCAATTAAGATACTCAATTATTTAATTGTTTAACATCCGCATCCTGTATTACATCCGCATCCATAATACACATTTGGATTAGGTACTGTGTATGCTGGGATTGGGGCAGGATTTACAGCATTTATAATCTGCTGTGTCTGAGCCGCCATCTGAGTTGTAAGTAATGCGCTCTGGCGATCCTGTGAAGCTGCTCTGCGAAGATCGTTATTTTCTGCCTGTAAGCTAGAAATCTTCTCCTGGCATAAGTAATCAAGAATTGCTCTTGTTCCTGCCTGCTGGCTGTCAATAATATCTCTTGTATTATTATTCATCGTATTCTGTAAAGCACAGGTGTTGGTTGCCATGTTGTAGTTTACACCCTGTATAGCTTCTCTTGTATCACAGCAGCAGTTTGCAATTTGTGTCTGCAATGCGTTTGTATTCTGCATATTAGCGACTGTATCAGCATTGATAGCCTGCTGTATGCCATAGCCTGTCTGCATAATATTTGTATTTATGCCGTTAAAGCCGGTAAGCATACTGTTGTTCATAGCATAGAAACCGTCACATAAACCGCTTGAAATGCCGTCTAACTTGCTGATGACTGCTGAATTATCAAATCCTCTCTGAATATCAGCCTGTGTAGCCGCTGTCGCAACATAGCCACCGCCATTGTTGCCACCAAAACCGCCAAATCCACCATTGCCCCATCCAAAGAGTAAGGCAAATACAACGATTATCCAAAGCCATCCACCATCAGCCCATCCGCCGTTATTGCCGTTGCCGTCAATATTAGCGACTAATGGTACGCTGGCACAATTTGAGTTTGAAAACATATTGTTACCTCCTAAAAATATATTCATAAAGATGTCACCCAGGTAATTTGCAAAGACATCTAATATGCTACTAATTACCAAGTCTACTTTTTATCTGATTGAATACATCATCTGCATTTAATCCTTTTTCCTTACATAAGTTCCTAGCCATTTGCTCTATACCTTGCATATTGCCCTGCTGTGCCATCTGCATAGTATTTTTCATCATAGGATTACGCATAAGCTGATTATTCCCCATTATCTGCTGTACAAACTGTTGCGGACCAGCTTTCATCATCTGAAAAATGTTAATTGGATTCATTCTTCATCACCGCCCTTACTTTGAGTTTTTGAAGTTTTTCTTTGCGTTCCTAAAGATTTATCAAATCTATCTTCTAACTGCCCTATTTTCTCTGATAATTCCTCAAACTTATTTAAGAATAGCTGTGTACTTTCGTCTGATAGGGTAAATTTAGCGTTTTCTGCATTAATCATAGGATTTACTGTCTGATTATCTTTAGGTTCTGTATAAGGCTTATACACAATCGTGTTAATTGTTCCGTCAGCATTCCAACCCTTGACATAAATTTCTGACATATCCTGCTTCGGGAAAAATGCCATTGAGCCATCCATAGGGACCTCGTTAGCATTAATATTTTCAACTGCTTGTACCACCCTGCCATTAATTCCTACTACCTGCTGTGGCATAGGCTGTTGGATTTGTGGTTGTATCTGTTCCTGTGGCTGAAATCTCTGTATATTTGCCATAGGGTTGTATTGATATGCTCCATATTGCGGTAAATAATTATTCATTATAGGTGTCTGATAAGGATTGTTCATTGTCTGCCTCCTCTAAAACTTCCTCGATTGCGTGGATAACAAGAGATAATGTTACTAAGTCAAGTTTCTGTAATTCTTCTTTGCTCAAGATTTTTTCTCTAACTTCATCAGAAAACATTTGCATTACCTCTCTTTCTGATTACATTTTTGCATAAAAAAAGACGCTCAAAGCGACACATAATAGACATATGTGTGACATATAAGCGACAGCATTAAAATTATATAATTGTAAAACGTGATAAATACGGCATTAGCATTAACTTAACGCTGTAGGAACTGCATTAAGTTTGTGCTAAAAATTCTTTAACTGAATTTCAATATTTCCATTGACAATCACTATCTTGTCAATTATAGTCTTTAGTATCAAGTTCTTTTGTTTCTTGTCGACCTTATCCCAAATGTCGGCAAGTTTTTTTATGTTCTCATAGACAAACTCCTTTCTCTGTGCGTTGATTGCGTTCTTGCTTTCTGCGGTAATGCTTGATTTCATTTCCTTAATCTGTGATTCAAGCTCCTTAATCATTTTCAAGACAGTATCATTTCCGTCGGCATACAGATTATACAATCTTTTTAGCTTAATCTGTTCTTTTTCAAGTTGCGATTGCATAATTTCAAGCTTTGTCGCCTTTTCCTTTGGCTTGTATGATGATAAATCAAGGGATATTTTAAGAATTTCTTCTTCTACTTGCTTTTCTATCTCGTCCGCCCATTCAAGCGAATTATTACAGTTTGCATTATAATTAGGCAGATATGAAAGTGATTTATTTCTTGAACAGCAATAAATTTTATGCTTTTTACTGCCCCATTTTTGATAACGCATTTTGCAGCCACAAATGCCACAATAACATAATCCGGTCAATAAATTAGGTTCGGTTATGCAGTAAGTTTTTGCTGAACATCTTGACTTTCTTAGCTCTAATCCAAATTCAAACCTATCTTTGTCAAAAATAGGTTCGTGCCTGCCTTGATATATATTGCCCTTATAGGGTATCATTCCGATATTTACAACACCAGTCAAGATACTTCTTGTAACAAGTTCAGACTTAAAACCACAAATTTCTTTAATTTTGACATCTGAATAACCGGATATGAATAATTCAAGTGCTTTTCTTGCCTGTTCCGCACGTTCCGGAATAGGTATTAGTATGCCTTGCTCCTTACTATAGGAATAACAATAAGGCAAATTACCGCCACCCATCCAGTAGCCTTGTTTAACTCTTTCTAGCATACCGCCACGCATACGCAACAGCATTGTATTTTTATCAAGCTGTGCAAAAACTGCCATCATTTGCGTGTAAGCCTGTTCCATAGGGCTATCATAATTCACGCTATCGTGAACGCATTTAAACACAACATTGTATTTTTGAAATACTTTCTCAATAAGATATATCCCATCAATCATATTTCTTGATAATCTGTCAAGTTTAAAAGCTACGACACAATTTACTCTTTTGCGACTACAGTCATTCACAAGCCTTTGAAGTTCCGGTCTATCCATATTAGTGCCGGTGTAGCCATCGTCAATGTACCAATCTGTTATTACAAGTTCATTTTTTCTGCAATAATTTTCAATATCCCTTTTTTGGCTATCAAGTCCGTTGCCCTCAACAGCCTGTTTTTCAGTAGATACTCTCATGTAAGCAACACATTCCATATATTTTCTCCTTATAAAAAATGTGCCGCATTTATCACGTTCTACGGCACATTGTAACACATATTTACTTGTTGTCAATTATCTCTGCAATTATCTTTAGTAAGCTGTCTGAAAGAATTATGTTTTCTGTTTTCACATTTTCTCCGTTTTGAGTAACCTTAATCATTATATCCCTCCAACTTACTTATCTTCTTTTTAATTTTAATTATCTTGCGATTAACTGTCCTATCACACACAGACAGCCGCATAGCAATTTCTGTAATGCTTCTGCCCTGCGATAGTAACTTGAATATTCTCAATTCTTCTTCTGTAAAATTGGCATTTTTAATTATCTCATCAAGTTCCGGCTTAGTCAGTTCTGAATACTTCATAAGCCAATCTCCTTATTTAAACTTAATATGTTCTATTCCTGTTTCTTCGTATAGCTGATTAACAAGTTCTTCCGCTGTGAATAATCCGTCATTATAGTTATCTATTAGTGCCTTAAGCTCTTTCTGTACTTTCGTTAATCTCTGCTGTCCAAAACCGAATTTATCATGCAGTACCCACATAATTAATATCAATGCTGATTCAAAATTTTTCTTCTGTTGTTCATTGCTAATTCTATTCATCTGAACACGTAACATTTGTTCCTTAAACTTTTTCTGTTCTGCTTTGCTCATACATGTTCCTTATTTATCAAGTATTTTGACAATTTTCTCTATGATTTTTTGTGTTGAAACTTGGTTTTGAGTACTTTCTTCTAAAACTTTTTGCATTTCTTTTAGAATTAAAGTGTGGATATGTATTGAGTACTCTAATTCTTGTATTCTTTGTATAATTTCGTCTTTTTCTTCTTTCATCTACGTTCACCGCTTTCTTAAAAAATAATTATCATACCGCCAGTAGTGCTTACTATTATCATTCTTAAGGCTTTTGCCTCTTTCGTAGTCTGTCTGCCAGCATTTCTGGCACAATTGCCCTTGCGGTCTGTCAATGGGTTCTCCACAGCGATAGCATAAGTGATTTTCTTTACGATATTCTTTTATATTTCGTCTGTTTTCAGTTCTTTTTCTATGAATAGCATTATCCTTACTCTGGCACATTAAACATTTTGTTTTACCTTGAACAGCCTTAGCCTTGCCACATCTAACGCATATGCCAGCTTTCTTACGTTCAGCGTATAAGTTTTTTGAATAGCGTTTAAACGCTTCGTTATTTTCTCTTCGCTTATCATCACTCAATGGGTGATTGGCTCTATATTCGGCTTTATTAGCTAAACATTCCAGGCATATCCTTTCATCACCCACAAGCTTGTTTTTGCGGCACTCCGGGCAAATTTTAAGTTGCCTGCAAAGTTCTCTAGTTTCTCTGCTATAAGCCGTTTGTTTCTCCCTGCATTCTTCACAGTAAAAGCCTTTTCTATTAAGTAGCTTGCCACATTTAGGACATAACCCATTCTCACGGCGATAATTATACAATTTCTTCTGTGGACTAATTGGCGTTGTATCCACTAAAAATCAACCTCTCATTCTGTCAATTCTATCTTGTACCTCTCTAGGTGCTTCAATATAGCCCTCTGAATCTTCTTTTTGACCGATAAGGTTGCTATTTTTGTCATTAAGTGCATTTATACCTCTTTGGAATTTTTGCTCGATTTGAGCCTTATACGAATTTGCATTCGTCTTTTCGATAAGTGATTTGATATTGTCTGGCATACGATTTATTTCATTCGCACGCTTAACAACTGCTTCGTAGGTTCTTAGAAAATTTGATTGTATTACTGTTTCAATCGTCTGATAATCTGATGTCGCCCAATTTCTAAGGTTATCTGGCATACCTACAGCCTGTCTGACAAGTGGCGGTAGCTTGTTAAATTCTTTAACTGCCCCATATGTGCCATTTCTTAATGCCTTACTAACTAGCCCCCAAGCTGTCATTCCGTCAAGTTCCTGTGGTTGCGATATAGTCTGTATCTTGCCTATCAGCTGTCCTATGCTTGGGGCAAATCCGCTTATATCAGAGTTGATATAAGCTTTAAGTGCGACCGATACTTGTTCATAACTGTATTCTTCCAACATCATATTCCAGACATCTACTGTCTCGGATAAGTTGTTAGGCTTATAGTTAGGGTAGCAATCACACATAATGCGAATAATCTTAACTGTCTCGTCTCTTACCATTACTACCTCCTTTTAATTGATTAGAAACAGTATCTAATTTGTCGCATATAATAGCACTGTTGATTGCGATTATTTTTAAGAGTGATTCAACCACTCCATTATGTGGATAATCACTTCTAAAATTTATTTTGTTAAGTGTATCATCTAATCTACTCATTCTTACCACCTGTCCCTGATTCATACAAAATTTTGATGCCATCTGCATCTACATTTGAGCTTTTATTTGCTATGCTTCTAAAAATATCCACATAATCACAATTACCCAAATCAATAGGGCAATTATCTAATATATTTAATATATCTTCAATAACCGCTCTTTCACTATCATTAACTGTGATTTCGTAAATTGTATCTGAATACATAATTTTTTCTCCTTTACACATTATCCCAGTCAATAGCACCCTTATTGAAATTCTGATTGCCTTGCTTTTCGGAAACGACATTCTGATTAAGGTAACTCTCAAACTTCGTGCCAAACAAGGTATCTGGTCTTAAATATCTTTCCCTTTCAGTTCCGAGCCATTCATTGACTTTTTTATCTATGACTGTGTAAAAATCTTGTTCAGTATATCCCTCTTTGATTCTTGCCCCGATATGTTTTTTAGTATTAGGTGTATTGTATCTATATCTGGTATTACATCTGTTATTTAAGTAACTAATAATATTTATATATATATTATTATCTATATTATCTTTCTTATTATTTACTATATTATTATTAACAGAAACAGAATCAGATACAGTATCAGAATCAGTATCAGAAACAGATGTCTCCATAGGGTATGTATACCCTATGTATAGAGTATCGTTTTTAATGGAATCAACCATATCATTAACATATTTTTTAAATTCGTCAGATTTAATATGTTTGGCAACTCCTAAAACCCCTGCTAAAACTTTCTCTGATTTACTCCAGTTATACTTATACCAATGCAATATCAGCACTTCTTTAGTTTCTGAATCAAACTTGATAACCTTATGCACCTTATCAAACCTTTCCAAAAGTCGGATAATGGTATCTTTGTTATAACCTGTCTGCCTTGTCATTTGTGAATAACTAACCTCATAACACCCACATATATTTGTCTGTGGATTTGTTAGCAAATATATGTAGAAATACTTGTCCTCTGGCGTAAAATCATCTTCAACCTTGTTGTCGGTCCAAAATGATAATTGAACATTTCTATATATTGCCATATTATTGCTCCTGTTCTTCAAGTTCTGTCATATTGTTGTCACTTCACTAAATCGTTAATATTAACCCTAAATCCGTCAAATTCCTTGCCTTTACTTCTGACATAGGCAGATGTATCAAAGAACATCAAGTTGCCCTCTCTGTCCGTTGCCATACTTACACCATTTCTCGTAAGACTGCCTTTGAGTAGGTCAAGTAGAATCTGTATTTCCTGCTTTGTTTCGTCTTTCATACTGTATCTCCTTGATTAATGTTTAAATTCTTAAACATAGCACACATAACATCTACAACAATGCTATTACCAAACTGCTTATATAACTGTGTGTTACTGTTGACTGCTGCCATTTTGTCAATGTCTTCATCAGATACACCCATCAGCCGTCCGCACTCTCTCGGTGTTAGCTTTCTAATACGATAGCCAACATTGTATAAATACGAATTTCCACCAGTATTTCCAACGGGTTGAGCATTTAATGCCATAGCACAAGCATTAGAACTATACACTCTGTTTCCTTGCCTGTATTGTGAACCAAACTCATTTTCTTTCCCAACACCGCCTAGCAACAAAGGCTTTTCAAGCACCATATTGTCTTTTTGCACACTCGTTAAGCAATTACTCATGCCTTGTGTATTCACCTCTAATCTTTGTTCTGTCGGGCTTCCTGCGGTTCTATCTGACGGATTATCAGGGTTTCTGCCACGCATAGCAACTATCTGACTTTCGCACACTTTAATCTGTTGCGTACCGCCACCCTCAACTGTTGTAATGTTGGGGCAAAGTGCATTTACATCTGCCATAATCACTCCTAAATCATGTTTTTCAGCTTTTACACATCGGGAAATACCCCCCCCCGATAATGCCTTTTTGAAATCTGTCTGAAACTTCTGTATATATACTTCCTACTACTTCCATTCGATTACTCCATTCATAGGCTGATTTCCAAACCCTTTATAATCCCTTGCCATAAGAGCTGTTGCAATATCAATCTGCTTTTCAATCTGCGTTGCCTGATTGCTTAATAACAAGGTTTCCGTCTGACCGCAAGTTTGATATTCCGCAGTCATATCTTGCCTTGATACAGTTTGCAACTTCTCTCCGCTGTGGCTTATTGATTGTTCCGTCAACGCAAGTCTGTCTGTCTGTCTGTCTGCCTGTCAAGATTGTGTTGCGGCAATGTACCATTGTCAATAAGCTGTTTTATCAGCTTGTCAGCCTTTTCGTTATTGATGTAATACTTTTCATCTACATTATCCTCAAGATAGTCTTTCAACTTCTTTTTGAGTGGTATAGGCTGTGGAAAATGGTAATTGTACTCACCCAGGAACGAAAACATAAAACATCTTTCGCGATTTTGTGCCACACCATAATTTTTAGCATTTAAGTCTTGATAGTAATTTGTGTAACCTAGGATTTCAAGGAAGTCTAGCCACTTTCTAAAGTCAGGCATATTATCCTGACTATGTACTTGTGGCACGTTTTCCATAAATAAAATCTGTGGTAACTCTCCGTTGCTATCTCTGATTTCTGTTAGTATTCTCTCGACTTCCCACAACAGACCACTTCTTGTACCACTGCCCTTAGACATTCCGGCTTGCTTTCCGGCAACTGATAAATCCGTACAAGGGAATGAGTAAGTAAGTAAGTAAGTGAATGCGTCCGTGTCGCAAATATTCAAATCTTCTGCATGAACCTTAGTTATATCCATTGTAGGAAAATTTGTACCATGTACTGCGTTATAACTTGCTATTGCATATTTATCAAATTCCACAACTCTATAATGTTCAAATTTAGCGCCTATTCTCTTTAATGCCATTGCCTGACTTCCGTAACCAGCAAATAATTCTATCAAGCGGATAGGCTTTGTTATGCTGATTGGTTCTCTTGTGAAGTCAAATATGGACATCTGATTATCACAAGAATAATTGTCAAAATTCATACTTTTTCTACCAAAAGGAAACCTCAGTTTTATGTCATGACAACCTATTCCTTTCTTTGATTTTTAGTTAATAGAATTTTTTACACTCTTTTTAGCTGTTTCAAATACCTTATCGTGAATGTAGTTCTTAATATCTTTATAGCAATCGCCACATATGTCATTTATCACTGTCTTTTTATCAACATTTGAATATCCTCTTTTTGCGTAATCATCAGGGTAAATATCAAAACCGTTTATTTTATAACAATCACTACAAAATTTGCCACAAACATCACATCTGTATGCTTTACTCATTCTGAATCACTCGCTTTCTTTTCTCTTAAAATCTTCACAAGGCACTGTTTTAATGCAAGCATAAATATCTGTTCCAATTGGATTTCTTACTTTCAGATAGCCAAACTCGCAAATGTTACAAAAGTGACTTCCCTCATTGCTTTTGCAATCATTAGGTTTATTTTCTTTCATTTCATCAAGTTTTCTATTCATACAGTCATTATCTCTAGTAAGAATATCTACCCTGTTCACAAGATGATAATATTCTTTATTGCTTAAAATCTTCATTTTGCTTCGCTCCCTTCAACTTTTCAGACAACATCTTAAGTTCTACATCATCACAATTTACTTTCATGTACCTTGTGTTTCTTCGCTTTTTGAGCTCTTCAATGCAATCATCAACACCCTTACTATAATTATCAAGCCTAGCATTTCTGTATTTCAATATCTCATTATTCAAAGTTTCTTCGCCCCAATCTCCACTATCAAACCATTCAACAGCTTTAAATACAGGACTAAGTGTTTCAAAAAGTGTTTCTATTCGTATACTTGCCGACTTGATATACTCAACTAGCCTCTGTGTATCTTTAGCCACATCTTTAAAACCTGCACTATTCAATCTATCAACCATATCTTGCAGTAATTCTGTTGACGAACCATTCATAAGTTCGTCAATCTCTTTTGAATATAAATAGTTCCAACTTCCGCCACTCACTCTGAACCACCTACTTTCTTATCTCCAATTAGTTCCAATAGTACCATCGGGATGAATAATAATATTTGAGTACCCATCCTTATAATCATTGTTTCTCTGCTGCCACATATCTCCTAATGTCAATCTTGCGTGTTTTCCCATATAATCAAATGTTGCATATACAAAGAAATCACCAATCCTAAAGGTATGAATATCAATATCATCATCATTCTGTAAATCATTCCATATTTCCACTGGATAATCTTCCTTTTCAAGACCGCTTAAAAATCTGAATGAAAAATTATCAGCTTCCATTTTCATAAAATCTTTAATATACTCAATCGTTGGATTTTCAACTACTGTTTGAACTGTGCAATTAGGAAAATCACTAGGACTTTTATGCACATAATCGTTATAAGATAAGTTGATATGTGCTAATCCGTTAAGTTTCTTTGAATATCCAGTGGTGTTGATTGAGCAAAACACATTATTGCTATGCTTTTTGTATGTATCAATAAGTTCTGAAACATGGTTAGGATATAGCCCAGGCTCTCCGCCTGTAATTGTGAGCCTTGCATTAGGATGTTCTGACAATATCTTTTTTAACGACTCAATCTGCGCCTTAAAATTATTATCGCCTTGCATAGGGTTCTTTCTCTCTAAGCAGAACGGACAGTTATAAGGGCATTCCTGTGTTAATATCAACTGTACATTTATTCGATAATATAAAGGTCTGCCAAGAGATGTTTTATCCGTTCTATTTGCAAGCCTGTACTGTAAATCGTTTTGCATTTCAGTTCTTATATCATCATAAGTGTTGAAATGCGGTATTTTGTATAATTTACTGCTCATCACTTTCACCCACTTTCAATAAATCCATAAACTTCTCATACTGCTTCTGCGATACCTTGTTATTAGCTTTATCTTCTCTTAATTCGATTATAAGGTGTTTTTCTGCGATAGATGATAATTCCCTTGCCAAAACCTTTTTACCTTGCTGTATGCCGTCACGATAACCTTTAGAGGGCTTAAATTCATTTATCTTTTCCTTACCCTCTCCTTGACCGCCAGCCGTCTTATTATAGCGACACTGATAACCTTTCTTGGTGTACTCCAAAATCCAGTACTGTTCCCATTTATCAAGTTCGGATTCGGGATAATTGATAAAATTCAATCTCCACCCATAAGGGTTGTCAAAACTATAAAAGCCTCTTTTTTTAAGGGATAGGTCTATGTGCTGATACCCTACAAGGTGTCCGCACATCCTTTGGCATATATGCACTGCCTGCCCTATGTAAAAATATGAGATATTGTTTTCGTCAGTTCTTGTCAAAAAATATATTCCGCTTTTGTCATTCAGCTTTGGATTGAGCTTCAGTAGTCGCTTTTTGTTTTCCTGTTCAATCGCCTTGGCTCTTGCTATGTTTTGATAACTCAAGAATCGCCACCTGCCTTTAACTGTTCTGCAATTTCTTCAACAAGGTTATTTTCCATTGTTGTTTTTGATTTGAACAGATTTACAAAATCATCAATAGCCTTATTTCTTACATCATCAGCCGTTGCAAACTCGCAGTTAAAAGTACTGCAAGTTCCTGCGGTATGATGTACACATTTATTACAATCTCTATCCATTAATTCCACCTGCCTTTACTATCTTAATTGCCCTTTCTACTGGAATTAAAAAATTATTGCTATTACCACTTCCGTACAATTTCACAGAAGAGTCTGTTTTCAACTGTCCCACAATCTTATCAACATCATAGACGGTTGACTGTTTATTAATCAGATTGAACAAATCGCTCACATCATCGCTTGTGCATATGTGGTCGCTATACATAAGCTGTCCTTTATCATTAAAATAGGCATCAAAATGTTTTACTAATTCGTCTTTTAGCTTATCAGCGTCAATCAGTCTCATTCTTCATCACTCCTATCTAAGTCTATTTTTTGACCACAATTAGGGCAGTAATCGTAATCATCATAGTCAACCTCATATCCCTTATCACAGCAAGGGCAAATCCAAGTATCATATACAAGCTGTCCGTCGGCATATCCGTCACCCTCGTAATAAGGTTTCTTTGCTATCTGCTTTTCTCTAGCTCCAATCAAACTCTTGAGTGTAAAGCCTTTCTTAACACATTCATCTTCAAACTGCATATAGTTTTCTAGGACTTCTGTTGTCATATTGCGGTCAGATAGCTTCTTGATTGTTTCAAGTGCCTGTATTGCAATGTTCTTTGCTTCACTAACTCTTTCGGCTGTTTTATTATTTAATCCTATTTTTGACATATTGAATCTAACTTCTTCAATTGCTTCATTCTCTGTCATACTCACACCTCTTTAATTAAATGGTAACCCCTCATCAGCCACACCATCTGGAATTGACATAAAGCTGTCTGAACTAGCATTGCCACCCATAATTCCGTTACTATTATTGTTCTGCTGATTAGCACGGCTTTCACAAAATTCGTGCTTTTCAATAACGCAATCGTTGGTATAAACTTTCTGTCCGTCCTTGTTAGTGTAGTTGCCTGTCTGCCATCTGCCCTCAACAATAATCTTAGTTCCTTGGTGCAAATATTTCTCTGCAAACTCTCCATTCTTACCAAATGCGATACAGTTAATAAAGTCTGCTGCCTGTTCGCCCTCTTTCTTAAAAGCTCTGTCAACAGCTAATGTGTACCTTGCTACTGCCATACTTCCATTTACTGTCTGCGAATATCTAATCTCTGGCTCTCTAGTCAGCCTGCCACATAAAATCACACGATTCATAGTTATTATCTCCTTACATCTAAATTTTCCATATCTATTGCAGTTTCTTCTGCTTCTGATTTAAGCCATTCTACACAACTAGCTTCTCCCTCGTATTCTTCGCCGAATGTATTCTTAAAAGTTGTAAGAAACTCTGCTAACTCTTCATCCGACATATTCCTTATCTTGTCGGCATTGGTGGTTGTGAATTTAGATGAAGTAATCTCCAACGTCACATCCGTAATAAGCCCATCTCCGTAACCATCTAGCTTTACAGTCTCAATACTGCCAGCGAAATTGTCATTTAGAGATAAATTCAACATTCTTGGTTTTCCTGTAGCACCATATCTATTTTCCTTTGTATCAAGAATTTTTATCAAATCACTAACTGTTACTATTTTCATTTCTCTATTTTCTTTTCTGCTATCACATCTGCAACAAGGCTCGCTATCTCTTGGATTGCTATTGTGCTGGCAGCTGCAAGTGTGAACATCATCAATTCCGCTTCTTAATTCAGCTAACTTGTTGTAGAAATGTCTGATATATTCATCTGCACAATCGCCATATATCTTTTTGAATTTATTAAATTCAAATATAGCATTGTCCTCTGCTAATTCTTTTATCTGTTCTTTACTCATTCTCTCTGCCTCTCAATTCTTTCAATATAATTTAAAAGCACCGTCCCATTTTTTCCACTTTAAAAGCTTTCCACAGTAATGACATTTTTTAAAATCATCGCTTGAAGTTACATATTCTCCGCATTTAGGGCATTTGCCACCTACGAATTTAAAATCACTTGACGGACATTGACTTAATACTTCTTCTATGTAGTTAGGTTCTTTTAATCTTGCTTCTGCCTCGCTCTTTGTAAGAAATACCGATTTGCCAAAATCCGAAGCGTGTACTGTTATGTCATCTAAGTCATCTTTTGGAAAACCTGCTGAATACGCAATGCAGCGATACCATACTACATTAAAAAGAATGGTTATTTCGTAAACTTTATATTCTAATATTTGCCCTAATTCCCTGCAAAAATGCCAAACGGTATCCTTTGTTGTGCAAGATAACTTGATAAGCCTGTTCTGCTCCTCTAAGTCCTCATATTTGCCTAACTTTTCTATCAGCAAGTTTTTATAAGTGTAACTATTTTCTCCGCAAGGTAAGTTATCGGAAGCTCCGTGCGTTCCGTCTGAATAAGTCTTTGTTAATCTCTCCATTACTGCTCCTTTCTGCCTTTAATCATTGTCAAAACTTCTATCTACCATAATTTCGGCAAATCTCTTAGCGAGGATTTCTTTAATGTTCTTCTCCACAAAATCGCCGATAGTTTTTTCAGTTCTATCTTTCACAAACTGTTCAAATGAAACACCCTGTATCTTTCTGTCACTACTCCAGTCTGAAGCAGACACAAGCCTTTCAATTCTCTTGTCAACAATTTTTGTAATTTCTTCATCAAGATTTTTATAGATAACTTTTTCTACATATTCGTCCATAACAATCTTGACTTTTTCTTCAATTTCCTCACTATTAAGCGATATATTTAAAATCATTTTAGGTTCAGATTTCTTCACTTCAATTCTCCTTTCTAAAACGGACATTCACTAGGATTTTTTCACTCTTTCAAAACAGACATATCATACCCACTTTCAATAAACTTCAATGTTTTAGCATGATTACATCTGTTTCCAAGATATGTATAAATCCGTTCCATATCTTCCTCAGTAAAATCTGTTTCTAAAAACTGATTTACTCCGTTAAGTATAAATCTGTGAAATTCATCATTACTCCGCTTGATGTTATATGGTTCTGTCTTGTATGCGGGTCTTGATAACCATTCCAAAACTTTACACTTTACATCTGTTTCATTTTCGCAATCTTTTAATCCGAAATATGTATTGCTTTTATATGTGCTATAAACTCTGCGTTGTGGTTTATAACGCTATTAGGAAAGCAATTCATTAACTTTGTAACTATATCCCAACTAATCAAAACGGACATTCATCTCCTTTCCTTAAAACCCATTCCTTATCACGCTCCGCAACATCCACATTTGCCCCACAAGCAACTTTTTTTATCTTCTCAATAAAACTGTCTCTATCAGCATTTTCACTCGATAAATGACACATTATGACATTCTGCAAGCTATCTGAATAATTTGCCTTGACAAAATCGCAAGCTGTGTCAATGGATAAGTGACCTCTGAAAACGTGTTTTGTCTTTGGGTCGTTGTCCTTATCAACTAAATCCTTGTCATAGTTCACACCTAAGAGAATGTGGTTTATATCCTTAAATCGCCACTTAATCAGCTCTGTGTCGGTAATATAAAGCATTTTCCCCATCTCTGGGTGCGTAATCAAAAATCCATAGCAAGGGCACTCACTACCATCTGCATTTGTGTGTGTCCATCTGCCATCTACTGTTGTGAGGTCAAATACCCTCACAGTAAAATAAGAATTTGCTAAAAACTGGTTCATAAGTAAGGCTTCATATGGTCTGCATACAGGAATACCCATATTAATAAACTCTTTAACCGACTTGCTGTGGTCAAGGTGTTTATGGGTGCATAACACACCCACAACATCTTTGATATTCCAATTCAAGCCTTTCTTAATCTCCTTAATCGGTATTCCACAATCAAGGATAAGTGTTTCTCCATTGTTGGAAGTTAGCAAATAGCAATTTCCGGCTGATGATGAGCCTAAACATTTTAAGTACATTTACATATTCTCCTTTACTCGCTACTTCGCAAAAACAATAATAATTTTTCTGTACAATCAGCACAAAGGTCGTATCTATAATCTACATATGAATAGCCATCTGGATTGCCATAAAACATTGAATGAAAACACAGTCGATTTTCTTTTTTGATACCATATTTAAAATATCCAGCCCATTTAGACAAGCTGTACTCAAAAGGCTTTCCACATCTATCACATTTACGGATTTCTTCAACTGCCATACTCACACCTCGATTTCATCATCCTGTGGAAACTGAAAATACTCTGTTGTAGCTTCGATGAAGTCATCTTCGGTAAATCGATTAATAAAAATTTCGTATTTCGTCGTACCCGCGATAAGCTTCATAAATGAAAGCAAACCATAATGTTCCTTAAGCATTTTCATAGCCTTAACTGCCTTTGCTTCGGTAGAATATTCAGCTAACTTTGTGCCATTCGGTGATGATAAATTGTGGCAAAATATAGAGAATACATTTCTATCCTCAACCATTCCACTCACAATCTTTGCTCCTGCGATAGACAGCGAAAAATAATCATATGGAATATCTATTGTTCCGTCCTGTGAAATTACTCTCATATCAGCTCTCCTATTCTGCCTGCATGAATGGTGGCAATGCGCTATTTTCTGTCTGTTCTTCGGTTACTTCTGCGGCTGTGCTGTCGATAATGTCTGATTCGTCAAAAGCAGTGCTGTTTGCGTTTTCTTTAATCTCATCAGCAACAACCTTTTCTGTATCAAGTTTTACATCTGATATATTCTGAAATTCCTCTTGCGCATATAAACCTTGAAATCTATCTGGAAATGCTTCTCTTAAAGCCTGTACAACAGCTACTTTTCTAATCATTGTGGCTGGCTTTTTCGCCCATTGGCTGTTAAGCGAACCATCTTTTTTTCTTCCTGCGTACTCATCAAAGCCTACTGACTGATACTCGTCCTCTTTTCCGTCAATAAAGATTTTTGCCCATCCACCTACGATAGTTTCGTTAGGTAAAACCATTGTTCCCTCTCGCTCTTCAACAGCTCCGTCCTTTTTAATTACAATAATTCCTGCTTTCTTTCCCTTATATCGTGGGTCTGCGTTGGCTCTCTTTGTAAAAACGTCTTTTCCAGTAACTATTGTGGCTGGGTCGTTGCTTCCATACTTAATAAGGTATGCTTCTCTCAAAAACGGATTTAAGTGCTGGTATCTGCATAATGATATAAACATCATTACTTCTCCGTCAGATACATTACCGCCGCCATTTACAAGGTATCTTCTTATCATTGTTGGAGAAATTTTTACCATTTCTCCATTTGATTCATATTCAACTAACTGTGTATTCTCTGCCATAATCATTCCTCACTTTCTATTTCTTTAAATTCTCCATTAACTAATTTATAGAATGTATCTTCTTTGATACGCTCACCGTCTACATATTCTGTTTTTACACACCTAGGTTCCCATATGTAATTTCCTTTTTCATCTGTACTGTCAGTTTTTGCCCATTCTGCTAATGTTATCCAACTGCCGATTTTTGCTCTTGCTATCGAATCACAACCTGCTACCATAACAACTGAATCTTTACCCTCGGATGTTATCTGTGCGGAATCTCCACTTGAACCTATCTTTGCGGAATCTCCACTTGAACCTATCTGTGCGGAATATCCACTTGAACCTATCTGTGCGGA
>ERZ1034980.722-NODE-722-length-22052-cov-4.008183_pt1 | contig 22052 bp, 19 predicted proteins | sample MGYA00520622_ERZ1034980 | MGnify/ENA primary metagenome ERZ1034980 (study PRJEB33766, sample SAMN09781791) | gut metagenome | biome: gut microbiome | host: Homo sapiens | place: Madagascar | study: EMG produced TPA metagenomics assembly of the PRJNA485056 data set...
GTATCCGGCAACAATGCAACAATCACTTTACCCTTATTCTCCGGACGCTTTGCCAGCTGAATGGCTGCCCAAACCGCTGCACCAGAAGAAATTCCCACTAGAACGCCTTCGTTTCGAGCAATCTTTCTGCCCGTTTCAAATGCGGCTTCGTTCTCAACGGCAATGACTTCATCATAAATCTTGGTATCCAATGTTTCCGGTACAAAACCAGCACCAATGCCCTGAATTTTATGTGCTCCTGCAAAGCCCTCGGACAACACCGGAGAACTCTTCGGCTCTACGGCAACAATTTTCACATTCGGATTCTGTTCTTTCAGATATGCACCAACACCGCTAATTGTACCGCCTGTTCCAACACCTGCTACAAAAATATCGACTTTTCCGTCGGTATCGTCCCAAATTTCTACGCCGGTTGTTTTCTTGTGGGCTTCTGGATTCGCCGGATTGGTGAACTGGCTTGGGATGAATGAGTTGGAAATCTCGCCTGCACTGCCAGTTCGTCTGCCTTTTCAATCGCACCTTTCATGCCCTTTGCACCCTCCGTCAGCACCAGTTCTGCACCGTATGCTTTCATCAGGTTTCGACGTTCTACACTCATCGTTTCCGGCATGGTGATAATCAGACGATAGCCTCTTGCAGCTGCAACCGATGCCAGACCAATGCCCGTATTGCCGCTGGTCGGTTCAATCAGAACACTGTCCGGATGCAGCAATCCTTGCTCCTCGGCTTCGTCAATCATTGCCTTTGCAATCCGGTCTTTTACACTGCCAGCCGGATTGAAATATTCCAGTTTGCCCAGCAGCGTTGCTTGCAACTGTTCTTCCTGCTCGGTGTGGGTCAGTTCCAACAAGGGAGTATGTCCGATTAAGTCTGTAATTTTCTGTACAATTTTCATATCTGTAACTTCCTTCCCATCAGCTTGGAATCCTACTGCTTACCAGAATTCCGATTTGATTCATATGCAATTATTATAGCAGATTTTTTGCAGAATGTCAAGCAAGTTGACAGATTTTGCAGAGAAATTCTGCCCAAATTTTGTGGATTTTGTAAGAAATTTTGCAATTCTTATTACTTATTGTGCAAGTTTCCGTTTCTGAATGGTTGCCCAAATCCGCATAATCTGCCCTAAAACGACACCAACTAAAACCGCTGCCAGAATCGTTCCGATGCCAACACTGCCGAACTGATGAAGCACCAGCAGGCATGTGGTCAGGGAAATGACGACCATCGTCAAATCAAATGCAACTTTGACTTTTGGAAAGGCAATCTTGGTCACCTCTGAAACTGCCTGCATAACACCTTCCCCAGCCAGCGGCATGATATTTGCCGGCATATAGAAGAAAATGCCGATTGCAACCAGAACAATGCTCACCAGACACATACCAATCCGAAGGGCAAAGTTGTGAACAGTCGGTGCAAAGGTCATCAGATAATTGCAGAATGTTGTAAAATAGCCGAACACAATGCCGACTGGAATTTGCAGCAGCGACTTCAACTGAAATTTTTTCCTTAAAATCAAAACTTGAATCAAAACCAGAATGCAGTGAAATAAAATCGTTGCTTTGCCCATTTCCAGCCCCCAGCAACGTGTAACGGTATACGGAATCGAGCTGACCGGCGAAACACCTAGATTCGATTTGACAGAAATCGCAATGCCTGCTGTCATAATAAATAAGCCGACAAAATAACAAATCAGCCGATTCGGGAATGAACGTGTTTTCTCAATGGTTTCCATAAACATCCTCCTTATGCCTTTTGTTCAAAATTTTTGTGAATCCGCAGGAGATAGGCACATAACGCCTGCTGTTCCGCCGCAGTAAACCCCTGTAATGCGGTCTGTTCAATCTCTGTAAACGCAGCATCGACACATTTCAGCTGCTCTTTTCCCTTTTCTGTCAAGAAAATATGCCAGCTTCTCCGGTTGCCGTCCAAGGTTTTCCGTTCAATCAGGTTCGCCTTTTCCATACCATTTAAAATGGAAGTCAGCGATGCCGGTTCAATCTGACACGCAGCAGCAATTTCCCGCTGTGTCGTTCCATCGTGTTCTTTTAAGTAGTCCAACACTTTCGGCTGTCCGATGCTCAGTCCTGTTTCCTTGATTTTCCCGAATAACGTCTTTTGAAACAGAAAATGGTCTGTCATCAACAAATAATGCAGCGTTTCTTTCATGGCTGTTCCCCCTTTTTAAAATAGATAGAACCCTAACAGTTAGGATTCTAATTATTAGGATACACCTTTTTTCATTCGCTGTCAATTCACAGGTTGTACCATTTTTTCCACAAATCAAATCATTTTTCCAACGACAAAAAAGCTGTAAGCATCCACAGGGACACTTACAGCTTTTTATAAAAATTGGGAGGAGAACCTGTTTTTTCGTCAGGCAGGAAGCTTATTCATACTGTACCACGTTCGCCCAACGCAGCAGAAATTCCCGTTCGTCTTCCTTGCCCTTTCCAAGCTGGGAAGCTGCCACAATCGGCATCCAGGAACGCACATACTGCTTTGCAATGTCATTCTTTTCGCAGAAAATCTGCAAGTACTGTTCGGCAACGTCTTCCTTGCCATTCAGGCAGAACAGCAGATACGTTCTCGCTGCGTCTGCACTGGCATTGCCCTGTGTCACATGTGACCAGTCAATTACATACCAGTCACCATCTGGTGTTACAATGACATTGCTCGGGTTGAAATCGCCGTGGCAAATCTTTTCATGCTCCCGCATGCCGTTCAACCGCATATGCAGTTCATAGCGTGTGGTTGCATCCAGACCGGATTCCCGAATCTTCCGGTTCATCTTGTCTTTCAGGCGGTTCAGCAGCGGTGCACGCTTGCTGAGAATTTCGCTCTGCAATGCAACAAACTGTTCCAGATATTCACTCATCTTTTCCGGATGTGCTGCCATCAGAGATTCCAGCGTTTCGCCTTCGATGAATTCCGTCACAATTGTCCACTGTCCGTCGATCTGCTTTACTTCGAGCAGCTTTGGAATCTGCAAGCCGGTTTCTTCCACTCTTGCCTGATTCAATGCTTCATTCAAAATATCGGACTTCTGGAACGATGCTCCGAACACTTTCAGCCGGAGATTGCCATCCTGATAACTTTTCTTGTTTGGTTGTTCTGATAATACCCGCATGTTTTTCACCTTCCTGCTTATTCGCCGTAATATGCCTTCAGATACATTGCCTTGATTTCCGACATCAGCGGATACCGTGGGTTTGCTCCGGTGCACTGGTCATCGAATGCCTGCTCGACCATTTCATCCAGTGTTGCGAGGAAATCTTCTTCCTTTACGCCGTAATCCCGAATGGTCTTCTTGATGCCAACCCGTTCCTTGAGGGCTTCAATCTTTGCAATCAGCTGTTCCAGCAATTCTTCGTCGCTGTTACCGCTCAAGCCTAAGAACCGTGCCACTTCTGCATAGCGTTCCAGTGTGTGCGGATATGCATACTGCGAGAATGTGCCCATCTTCTGCGGTCTTGGGTCAGCGTTATAACGCATCACATCCGTCAGCAGCACTGCATTTGCAACGCCGTGCGGCAGGTGGTGGAATGCACCGAGCTTATGTGCCATGGAGTGGCAAACGCCGAGGAATGCATTCGCAAATGCCATACCAGCCATAGTGGAAGCATTCGCCATCTTTTCTCTTGCCACTGGTTCATTCAGACCGTTTTCATAGCAAGCCGGCAGATAAGTGAAGATGTTCTGAATCGCTCTCAGTGCCAGACCATCTGTGAAATCGGTTGCCATAACAGAAGCATATGCTTCCAGAGAGTGTACCAGTGCATCAATCCCAGATGCAGCCGTCAAGCCCTTCGGCTGAGTCATCATCAAATCGGTGTCTACAATTGCCATGTTCGGCAGCAGTGCATAGTCTGCCAGCGGATACTTCACGCCCGTCTTTTCATCGGTAATAACCGCAAACGGTGTTACTTCTGAACCCGTACCGGAAGAAGTCGGAACGGCAATGAAATATGCCTTTTCGCCCATAGTCGGGAACGTGTAAACACGCTTCCGGATATCCAAGAACCGCATTGCCATGTCCATAAAGTCTGCTTCCGGATGTTCGTACATCACCCACATAATCTTTGCAGCGTCCATGGCAGAACCGCCGCCCAGTGCAATGATGACATCCGGTGCAAAGGCACGCATTTCTTCTGCACCACGCTTTGCACAAGCAAGGGTCGGGTCTGGTTCCACGTCCGAGAAAATCTGATAGGCAATGCCTAGTTCATGCAGCTGGTCGGTGATGCAGTGAATTGTTCCGCTCTGGAACAGGAAACGGTCGGTTACAACGAATGCCTTCTGCTTGCCGAGAACCTGCTTCAGCTCCCGCATGGCAATCGGCAGACAACCTTTCTTAAAGTATACCTTCTGCGGTGTCCGGAACCAAAGCATATTTTCTCTCCTCTCTGCAACGGTCTTAATATTTAATAAGTGCTTGACACCGACATTTTCAGAAACAGAGTTGCCGCCCCAAGAGCCGCAGCCCAATGTCAAAGATGGTGCTAAGTTAAAGTTGTACAAGTCGCCGATACCGCCATGAGAAGACGGGGTATTGACCACAATGCGGCAAGCCTTCATACGTGCTGCAAACTGGTCTAACCGTTCCCGTTCGTGAACGGTGTCGATATAAAGAGAAGCAGTATGACCATAGCCGCCATCCTGTACCAGCCGGTCTGCCTTGTTCAGGGCATCTGCAAAATCTGCTGCATGGTACATTGCCAGAACTGGCGACAGCTTTTCATGTGCAAATTCTTCTTCTAAATCGACGGATTCCACTTCCCCAATCAGAACCTTTGTCCGTGGGTCAACGGTAACGCCTGCCAGCTCGGCAATCTTTGCTGCCGGCTGTCCAACGATTTTACTATTTAAAGCACCATTGATTAAGATGGTCTTTCTTACCTTTTCGGTTTCTTCCGGTGTCAGGACATAGCAGCCTGTCTTGATAAATTCTGCCTTTACCTGATCATAAATGCTGTCGTCTACAATCACAGACTGTTCCGATGCACAAATCATACCATTGTCAAACGTCTTGGAATGCACGATGGAGTTGACTGCCAGCAGAATATCTGCGGTCTTGTCAATGACTGCCGGTGTGTTTCCTGCACCAACGCCGAGTGCTGGCTTTCCGCTAGAGTAAGCAGCTCTTACCATGCCCGGGCCACCCGTTGCCAGAATCAAATCTGCTTCCTGCATCAGGGTGTTAGTCAGTTCCAGCGACGGCACATCAATCCAGCCGATGATGTCCTTCGGTGCACCTGCTGCAACCGCTGCATCCAATACAATCTTTGCAGCTGCAATGGTGGATTTCTTTGCCCGTGGGTGCGGAGAAATCAAAACTGCATTTCTGGTTTTTAAACTAATCAAGGTCTTGAAAATGGCGGTAGAAGTTGGGTTTGTGGTCGGAATAACGGCTGCAATGACACCGATTGGTTCTGCAATCCGCTTTGTTCCGAATGCCTTGTCTTCTTCTACGACACCGCAAGTCTTGGTATCCTTATAAGCGTTATAGATATATTCCGCTGCATAGTTGTTCTTGATGACCTTGTCTTCCACAACGCCCATGCCAGTTTCTGCCACTGCCATCTTTGCCAGCGGAATCCGTGCCTGATTGGCTGCCAATGCCGCTGCACGGAAAATACAGTCTACCTGTTCCTGTGTGTAGGTAGCAAATTTTGCCTGTGCTGTCCGAAGGGCTGCCAATTTCTCTTCCAGTGCCGGTACAGTATCGACCAGACCGACCGTCATCTGTTCTGTTTTTTCCGTCATATGCAAATCTCCTATCAATTGATTTTCAAAAACCAGTTTTTCCGGTTTCTGCTGTTATTATACCACATTGTTATTTTTTTGTCAATCTCAAATCGTTATTTTTTTGTCAAACTTTCTTTTGAAACAAAAACGCTGTTCTTCAACAGTTAGCCAGCACTAACTACTTTTCTTTCTTCTGCTTTTTTCTCAAAAAAGCCAAAAAAGAAAACCGTCTGAAATTCGCTTTTTGTTCCATTTCTATGCTTTCTCTGCACTTCGTCCGACTTTTTTCAGAAATTTCGACACCTTTTCCGAAATACGATTGACATTCCATCGAATCTGTGGTATAATAACAACAATAAATTCCTTTAAGTCGATCCAGAGAGGTCGAAAAGGCGTTTCAAGCTTGCGGCAGATTGTACCCCATTGCGGCTACAATCTCATTTTTCAGCCCTCATTGCAACCATTTGCAGGAAAAGCACGCTGACTCGTCCAAGGATGAGGCAGCGTTTTTTTGTGTGCAAAAATCCATTGACAGGAAGGAGGAACTCCCACTTTGAAAACCATTATGGATGCATCCGCCATCCAGCGTGCGATTACCCGCATCACCTATGAAATTCTCGAACGCAACCACGGTGCGGATCAAATTGCGGTCATTGGCATTTATTCCAGAGGCGTGATTTTAGCGAAACGCATCGTGGAACGCATTGCAGAACTGGAACACCGACAGGTGGAACTCGGTGCGTTGGATATTACCACCTATCGGGATGATAAGGTTGTCCCCAATCACGCAGAAAAAACAAAAATTGATTTTTCTGTGCAGGATAAAAAAATCATTTTGGTGGATGATGTCCTTTATACGGGCAGAAGCTGCCGTGCCGCCATGGATGCCGTTCTGGAACGAGGCAGACCCACCAGCATTCAGCTTGCGGTGCTGATTGACCGTGGCCATCGGGAATTGCCCATCCGTCCGGACTATGTTGGGAAGAACCTCCCGACTGCACAGACGGAAACCGTGAAGGTTTCTGTCAACGAATTGGACGATGCGGACTGTGTCACTATTTTTTAATCATCCGGTTTTCCCCCACCATTCATTGACTGAGAGGACGGTGCAACCTATGCAGACGATTTTATTACAGCATGCAACGGATGCTTACGGCATTTCCAGCGATTTTCTGATTCAAGATGGTATCATTGCAAAACGTGCTCCGGCAGGTACTTTGCAGGATGCCGCAGATGTGGTGATCCCAGCAAAGGGCTTGACCATTTTCCCGGGCTTGTTCGATATGCACGTACACTTGCGAGATCCGGGCTTTACCCAAAAAGAAGATATTCTGACGGGTGCAGCCGCTGCCTTGGCTGGCGGTGTGACGGATGTTGCTTGCATGCCAAACACCAAGCCCACCATCGACACCCCCGAAACGGTTCAGTATATTTTAGACAAAGCCGCTCCAACGGGCGTTAAGGTACACCCCATCGGCTGCATTACCAACGGCATGAAAGGCGAATCGCTCTGTGATTATCCGGCTCTCATGCAGGCTGGTATCTGTGCGATTTCCGACGATGGCAGACCGGTAGAGAATGCCGAACAAATGCGGCTGGCTCTGGAACAGGCACGGGATTTGCACCTGCCAGTGATTTCCCACTGTGAAGACCTCTCCATTATTCACGGCGGTATCGTCAACAAGGGTGCTGTTTCCGAACAGTTACAGGTACAAGGCATGGACAGAGCTTCTGAGGACTATATTACTGCCAGAGAAATCATTCTGGCTGGCTCGGTGCACGGTTCGATTCACATCGCACACGTCAGCACAAAGGGCAGCGTGGAAATTGTCCGGCTGGCAAAGCGGGAAGGCATTGCGGTCACCTGCGAAACTTGCCCACATTATTTCCTGCTGACCGAAGAAAAGGTGCTGTCGAAAGATGCCGATTACCGGATGAGTCCACCACTGCGGACGGAAGAAGACCGGAAAGCCGTTCTGAAAGGTGTTCTGGATGGGACAATTGATTGTATTGTCACCGACCACGCTCCGCACACACCAGAAGAAAAAAGCGATTTCTACCACGCACCCAATGGTGTCATTGGTATGGAAACTTCTCTGGCTGCAACGCTGACGCTCTATCATCAGAATCTGCTGACACTGCCGGATATCGTCCGGCTGATGGCAGACCGCCCGAGAGAAATTCTCCACCTGCCAAAGCAGACCCTCGAAGCAGGTGCACCAGCGAACTTGACGCTGGTCGATTTAAACAAGGAATGGATCGTTGACCCGAACAAGCTGCACTCCAAGGCTCGCAATGCAGTATTCAAGCAGATGCAGTTCCGTGGAAAGGCCGTTTTGACGATGACCGATGGAGTCATTCGCTATCGGGACAAGGATTAAAATAGAAAGGAACGAACGATAATGGCATTTGACAGATTGATCAAACGCATTCAGGAAACCGGTAACCCTTCCGTTGCCGGTTTAGACCCAAAGCTGGACTATGTACCGGCATTCATCCGTGAAAAGCACTTTGCTGCGGATGGCATGACCTTAAAGGCAGCTGCAAACGCCATCAAGGAATTTAACTTTTCCTTGATTGATGCCCTTGCAGATGTCGTTCCAGCCATCAAGCCACAGGCTGCTTACTATGAAATGTACGGATACGAGGGCGTTCGGGTGCTGGCGGAAACCATCGCTTATGCACAGAGCAAACACTTATTCGTCATCACAGACGGCAAGCGGAATGACATTGGTGCAACTATGCAGGCATATGCAACCGCTCACCTTGGCAGCGTGACCGTTGGAACAGAAACCTTAGAACCGTTCGGAGCAGATGCTCTGACCGTCAATGGCTATCTCGGCACAGACGGCATCCGTCCGCTGCTGGATATCTGTGCAGAACGGGACAAGGGGATCTTCGTTCTGGTCAAGACTTCCAACCCGTCCAGCGGCGAACTGCAAGACCAGAAAATCGGCGAAAACACTGTTTATGATGTCATGGGCGATATGTGCGAAACCTGGGGTGCGGAACAAATCGGTGCATCCGGCTATTCCGCAGTCGGTGCGGTTGTTGGTGCAACCTATCCGGAACAGCTCAAGGAATTGCGAGTTCGCCTGCCGCATACGTTCTTCCTCGTGCCGGGTTACGGAGCACAGGGCGGCGGTGCTGCCGGTGTTGCCGCAGCGTTTGACCAGAATGGTCTTGGTGCAATTGTCAATTCCTCCCGTGGAATCATGTGTGCTTATCAGAAAGAAGCAGATTGTCCGGCAGAAGATTTTGCAGGTGCTGCTCGTCGGGAAGCCATTCGGATGCGGGAAGATTTGTGCAGCCATATTCAATAACTTTTGGAAAGGACTATTATACTATGTCTTTGTTTAATCAAGGAGAGAAAGCGTATCTCCTGCTTGCAGACGGTACGATTTTAGAGGGCATTCATTTTGGTGTCAAGGGAACGGCAATCGGAGAAGTCGTATTTACGACGGGTATGACTGCCTATCAGGAAACCATGACCGACCCGAGCTATTACGGGCAGCTGGTCATCCAGACATTTCCACTGATTGGAAACTACGGCGTGAACGAAGCAGACAACGAGTCTGACCGCTCCTATATCCGTGGTTATATCGTACGGGAATGGTGCAATACCCCGTCGAACTTCCGAATGGAAGGCGATGTGAATTCGTTCTTAATCGAACAGAACATCATCGGCATTCACAGCATTGATACCCGTAGCCTGACCCGAAAGATTCGGGAATATGGTGTCATGAACGGTGCAATCACCACAGAAGATGTCTATGCACAGAAAGATGCCCTGCTGGAACAGATTCGTGCTTACACCGTTAAGAATGCCATCTGCTCCGTCACAGGCGACAAGAAGCGGGTCTACAGCAACCCGAACCCGAAATATCGGGTGGCACTGTTCGACTTCGGCTACAAGCGGAACATCCGGAATGAACTGGTTGCCCGTGGATGTGAGGTCACCGTTCTGCCGGCTCTGACCAGTGCAGAAGAAGTCAAGGCAATGGCTCCGGACGGCATCATGCTGTCGAATGGCCCTGGCGACCCGACCGAAAATCAGGCAGTCATCGACAATGTGCGTGCAGTTGCAGAACTGGGCATTCCGATTTTCGGCATCTGCCTGGGACATCAGCTGCTGGCTCTCTCGCAGGGTGCTCGCACCGAAAAGCTGAAGTATGGTCACCGTGGTGCAAACCAGCCGGTTATCGACCTGCAAAGCGGCCGTACCTATGTTACCAGCCAGAACCACGGCTATGCCGTTGTTGGCGATAGCTTAGACCCGTCCATCGGAACGGTTTCCCACGTCAACGCCAATGACCACACCTGTGAAGGCATTCGGTATCACAAAATCAACGCCTTTACCGTACAGTTCCATCCGGAAGCACACGGCGGCCCGTTGGATACTGCATACTTGTTTGATGAATTCCTTGCTGGAATGGAAAAGGAGAAAATGTAACCATGCCATTGAGAAGCGATATAAAAAAGGTACTCGTAATTGGTTCTGGCCCGATTATCATCGGACAGGCAGCCGAATTTGACTATGCCGGCACACAGGCTTGCCGTGCATTGAAGCAGGAGGGCATTGAAGTTGTGCTCATCAACTCCAACCCTGCAACCATCATGACCGACAAGGCAATGGCAGACAAGGTTTATATTGAACCGCTGACCTTGGACGTTGTAAAGCGGATTATCCAGATTGAAAAGCCGGACAGCCTGCTCTCCACCATGGGCGGTCAGACAGGCTTGACCCTCTCCATGCAGCTGGCAGAAGAAGGCTTCCTGGAAGCAAACGGTGTCAAACTGCTGGGGGCTGACCCGCTCACCATCCACAAGGCAGAAGACCGTCAGGCATTCAAGGACACCATGGAAAAAATCAATCAGCCATGTATCCCGTCTAAGGTTGTTGAAACGGTAGAAGATGCGGTTGCCTTTGCAAAAGAAATTCACTATCCGGTGATCGTTCGTCCGGCATTCACCCTCGGCGGTACTGGCGGCGGGATTGCAGACAACGAAGAAATGCTGCGTGACATCTGCAAGAACGGTCTGCGGCTCTCCCCGATTACACAGGTTCTGATTGAAAAGTGTATCAGCGGCTGGAAAGAAATTGAATTTGAAGTTATTCGTGACCGCAAGGGCAACGTCATTACCGTCTGCTCCATGGAAAACTTCGACCCAGTCGGCATTCATACCGGCGACAGCATCGTTATTGCTCCGGCAGTCACCCTGACCGACCGGGAATACCAGATGCTGAGAACCGCTGCCATCAACATCATCTCTGAGTTGAAGGTAGAGGGCGGCTGCAACTGTCAATTTGCTCTGCATCCAACCAGCATGCAGTATGCGGTTATCGAAGTAAACCCTCGTGTATCCCGTTCTTCTGCACTGGCTTCTAAGGCAACCGGTTACCCGATTGCAAAGGTTGCAACCAGAATTGCCATCGGTTACACGCTGGATGAAATCATCAATCAGGTAACCGGCAAGACTTACGCTTGCTTTGAACCGGCTCTGGACTATGTCGTTGTAAAGTATCCAAAGTGGGCATTTGATAAATTTGTCTATGCAAAGCGGACACTGGGCACACAGATGAAGGCAACCGGTGAAGTCATGGCAATCGGCACGAGCTTTGAACAGGCAATCATGAAGGCCGTTCGCTCCATCGAATTGGGCGTTGACTCCATGAACATGAAGAAATATGCAAAGATGTCGCTGGATGAAATCATGGAACATCTGAAGGTGGTCGATGATGAACGGGCATTCCAAGTATTTGAAGCCCTGAAGCGTGGCGTGACTGTCGAAGAACTGCACGAAAAGACCATGATTGACTGCTGGTTCTTGAACAAGCTGCTGAATCTGGTACACCTCGAACAGTGGCTGGCAGACGGAACGCTCACCGAACAGAAGTACAAACTGGCAAAACAATACGGCTATCTGGACAGCACCATCGAACGGATGTCCGGTCAGAAGTGCCCGATGCATCAGCATGCTGTTTATAAGATGGTTGATACCTGTGCCGGCGAATTTAAGGCAGAAACCCCTTACTTCTATTCCACTTATGATGAAGAAAACGAAGCCCTCCAGTTCATGGAACGGACGGCTTCCGGCAAGAAGAAAGTCATCGTATTCGGTTCTGGCCCGATTCGAATCGGTCAGGGAATCGAATTTGACTATTGCTCGGTACACTGCGTATGGACACTGAAAGAAATGGGCTATGAAGCCATTATCTGCAACAACAATCCGGAAACCGTTTCCACCGACTTCGATACCGGCGACCGCCTGTATTTCGACCCGCTGACCAAGGAAGACGTTGCCAACATCGTACAGACCGAACAGCCGTATGGCGTTGTCGTTCAGTTCGGCGGACAGACTGCCATCAACCTGACACGGTATCTGTCTGACATGGGCGTGAAGATTCTGGGTACAACCGCAGATGATATTGATGCGGCTGAAGACAGAGAACGGTTCGATGAACTGCTTGCAAAGTGCAACATTCCTCGTCCGGCTGGCTTGACCGTTATGAACACCGAAGAAGCATTGGCTGCTGCAAAACAGCTGGGCTATCCGGTTCTGATGCGTCCGTCCTATGTCCTCGGCGGTCAGAATATGATTATTGCACATTCCGATAAGGATATTGTCGAATACATGGCAATTATCATGAGCCACATGATTGAAAATCCGGTTCTGATTGATAAGTATATGATGGGCACAGAAGTCGAAGTTGACGCCATCTGCGATGGAACAGACTTCCTCATTCCGGGTATTATGGAACACGTGGAACGTGCAGGTATTCACTCCGGTGACTCCATCTCCATCTATCCGGCTCAGAACCTGAACCAGAAAGTGACCGATACCATCGTACGGTACACCGGCTTGCTGGCAAAGGAACTGCACGCAGTTGGCTTGATCAACATTCAGTACGTGGTTTATAACAATGAAGTTTATGTTATCGAAGTAAACCCTCGTTCTTCCAGAACCGTTCCGTATATCAGCAAGGTAACCGGTATCCCGATGGTTGACCTCGCAACAAAAATCATGCTGGGCGAAACCCTGAAGAGCCTCGGCTATGAAAGCGGTCTGTATCCGTCCGGCGACTATGTTGCTGTCAAAGTTCCTGTCTTTAGCTTTGAAAAGCTGCAGGATGTGGATACTATGTTAGGGCCGGAAATGAAGTCCACTGGTGAATGCCTGGGCATTGGCAGAACCTTTGAAGATGCTCTGCTGAAGGGCTTGATTGCTGCCGGATACGACCTCAAGAAAGAAGGCGGCGTGCTGATTTCCGTTCGGGATTCCGACAAGCAGGAAATCATCCCGATTGCAGACCGGTTCTCACGGATGGGCTTTGAACTGTACGGCACAAGCGGTACAGCAAATGTTCTGAACCATAACATGATTGCAACCAATCTGGTTCGGAAGATTTCCGAGGGCGAACCGAACACCATCACCCTGCTGGAAAGCGGTAAGATTCACTATATGATTTCCACTTCCGAAAAAGGCAGAATGCCGGCAAGAGATAGCGTTAAGATGCGGAGAAAGTCTGTAGAACGCTCCATCTGCTGCCTGACTGCCATCGACACTGCTTCGGCTCTGTCCAAGATTCTGGAATCCGGCAGAAGCATTGATGATGTGGAACTGGTTGACATCACAAAAATCTAACTGGTTTCCACTGGATATCCAACGTAAAAAAATGCGGATAGGGTCTTTCCTATCCGCATTTCCAAAAAAAGGAGGCGTTTTTCTATGCATTACTTACAGGGTCGCTATCCTGTATTAGAAAAGAAGATTCTGGCAAAGAATATGGTGCAATATGTCATTCTCTGTCCGGAAATCGCAGCGGCTGCCCAGCCGGGGCAGTTCGTCCACATTCTTCCAGTCGGCCACACCTTACGCCGCCCGATTTCTCTTTGCGGCATTGACAAGGAAAAGGGCACGATTTGCATCGTCTTTGAATTAAAGGGCAGCGGAACAGAAACCCTCGCAGCCTGCAATGTCGGCGACTGCATGGACGTGCTTGGCCCTCTGGGACATGGCTTCACCCTGCTGCCGGATGCAAAACGGGTGGTTCTGCTGGGCGGCGGGATCGGAAATCCGCCGATGCTCCCACTGGCTCAGTATTATCAGGAACGGGCAACCGTTATCAGCGGCTTCCGCAGTGCGGAATTTGTCATCTTACAAGAGGCGTTTCAGGCTGCTGGTGCAGAAACAATTCTCTGCACCGATAACGGAACAGTCGGACGGCATGGACTGGTCACAGAACCGCTGCAAGAACTGCTGCAAACCCAGCAGATTGATGCGGTGTATGCCTGCGGCCCGAAGCCGATGCTCCGTGCAATTGCGAACCTTGCCAACACTGCGGATGTGTTCTGTGAAGTTTCGCTCGAAGAACGCATGGGCTGCGGCATTGGTGCGTGTCTAGTCTGTGCCTGCAAGCTGGAACGGGAGGGAAAACCCGTTTCCGCTCATGTTTGTAAAGATGGCCCTGTATTTTCTGCAAAGGAGGTTGTTTGGGAATGACCGATTTATCTGTTCAAGTAGCGGGTGTTCCGTTTAAAAATCCAATTATTCCGGCTTCCGGTGTATTCGGATACGGACACGAATATGAAGAACTGCTTGCGCTTTCAAATCTGAGGGCCATCGCCACCAAGGGAACGACCATTACGCCCCGTCCGGGCAACCCCTCTCCTCGAATTGCAGAAACACCGTCCGGCATGCTGAACTCTGTCGGCTTGCAGAATCCGGGCATTGATGCCTTTATTGACCGGGAACTGCCGTACCTGCTGACCAAGGACACGGTAATTCTCGCCAACATTGCCGGCTCGACCATTGAAGAATGTGTCACGATTGCAGAACGGCTCGACCAGACCGATGTCCACATGATTGAACTGAACATCTCCTGCCCGAACGTGAAAAAGGGCGGTGCTGCGTTTGGCGTACACTGCGACTCTGCGGAACGCATTACTGCGGCTGTTCGGCAGGCAACCAAAAAGCCGCTGGTGGTCAAGCTCTCTCCCAATGTAACCGATATCACCGAAATTGCAAAGGCAGTGGAAGCAGCCGGTGCAGATGCCGTTTCCCTCATCAATACCCTGTTGGGCATGCGGATTGACATCCGTTCCAAGCGTCCGATTCTGCGGAACAATGTCGGCGGAATGTCTGGCCCAGCCGTCTTTCCGATTGCGGTTCGGATGGTATGGCAGGTTTCCAACGCCGTTTCCATTCCGGTCATCGGTATGGGCGGTGTGGACAGCGGTGCAGCTGCCATGGAAATGATGCTGGCTGGAGCAAGTGCGGTACAGGTGGGGGCTGCCATCTTTACTGACCCCTATGCACCCGTTCGCATTGTCGAAGAATTGCAGGCACTGCTCGAAGAACAGCACATTGCAGATGTAAAAGAACTCATCGGTGCTGTAAAGCCGTGGTAAGCCGGAGGGACTGAGATGATTATTTTAGGCGTAGACTTTGGCGAAGCCAGAACCGGACTTGCCATCTGTGACCGCTCGGAACTGCTGGCTTCTCCAGTCGGAACGATTGCAGAAACAGACTTTGACACCTGCGTGGAAAAAGTTGCAGCCGCCGCAAAAGAACGGCGTGCAGCATGTATTGTGGTCGGCTATCCCAAAAATATGAACGGCACAATCGGCGAACGGGCAGAACGCTGCCAGCAGTTCGCCGCATGCCTGAAAGAAAAAACAAATCTTCCAACGGTGCTCTGGGATGAACGCAGCACAACTGTCACCGCCCACCAGTATTTGAATCAAACCAATACTCGTGGCAAAAAAAGAAAAGCGGTTGTGGATACGGTTGCAGCAACCATCATCTTAGAGAGTTATCTTGCGTATCGCAAACACCATCCGGAGGACTGTTCAGAACATTAACGAACCGATATCGTCCAGAACACAGCCAACGGCTTTCATCGCCTTGTTTGCGTTCTTCCGAATATCATGCTTCTGACGGGATGTGGCTTTGGAAAGCAAATAGCAAGCCGTTCCAACGGCTGTTCCAACGCCAACGCCCCGTACAACAGATTTCAGATTCATACAAGCTGCCTCCTCTCCTGCGAAACTGGAAATAGGATTCCACCGTTCGTTGCAAATATACGACAGGGGGCAGCTTTTTTTGTAAAAAGGAAGGATTTTGTCGTTGATGAAACAATTGAAAATTGTATTGGTAGAACCACAAATTCCCCAGAATACCGGAAATATTGCAAGAACCTGTGCGGTGACCGGTGCTTCCCTGCACCTGGTTCAGCCGATGGGCTTCACCGTCACGGACAAGCATTTAAAACGTGCTGGATTGGATTATTGGCACAAGCTGGATATTACGTATTATGATGATTGGGCGGACTTTGTCGCAAAACATGCGGACGAACAAGACCAGTTCTATTTCTTCACCACCAAAGGCAAACACGTCCACAGCGATGCGATTTACACCGAGTTGGACAGCGTGTATCTCATCTTTGGACGGGAGGACAAAGGACTGCCAGAACCGCTTCTGCATGCCCATGCAAACCAGTGCGTTCGCATTCCGATGCGGCACACGCTGCGAAGCCTGAACCTCTCGAACTCTGTTGCCATTGCAACCTATGAAGTCCTGCGGCAGTGGGGTTATCCAGAATTGCAGTGTGCCAGTGAACTGGATGTCTGTGAGGAAGATTAAAAATAATTGATTAGATGAAAAAAGAGCCTGCACATGCAGACTCTTTTTTTGTTTTCTCCAGCTGATTTGTTGCTGTTGGTTAAATCAAAATGCCAGAAAAGTGGTCAATTTCGTGTTGAATGATTTGTGCCTCAAAATCTCGGAAAATTTGCTTTTTCTTTTTGAAATGCCGGTCTAGATATTCCACAACAATCATGGGATACCGCTGAGTAGGACGCTGCCCTTTCAGGGACAAACAGCCTTCCTCTGTTTCATAGCATTGCTTGGAATGGTCAACAATGACAGGGTTGATGAGAATCTGATAGGTTGCCCCAATCTGTGCCACTAAAATCGTCTTTCGCACACCAATCATGTTGGCTGCCATGCCGACACAGTGGTCTGCATGGGCATGAATCGTATCCAATAAATCTTGTATCACCTGCTGGTCTTGCTTGGTGGCTGACTCAGATTTCTGGCTGAGGAAAAACGGGTCGGTTACAATTTCTCGTATCATGGTCAGACTCCTTTTTTAAAGATATGCTTTCAGATAGTTGCCTGTATAGGAATCGGCACAGGCTGCGACTTCCTCCGGCGTTCCGCTGACAACCAGCGTTCCGCCTGCCGTTCCGCCCTCTTTTCCCAAATCAATGAGATAATCTGCAACCTTAATCACATTCAGATTGTGTTCAATGACCAGCACGGTATTTCCGGCATCGGTCAGCCGCTGCAACACATCAATCAAACGGTGCACATCTGCCGTGTGCAGTCCAGTGGTCGGCTCATCTAAAATATAAATCGTTCTGCCCGTTGGACGCTTTGCCAACTCTGTAGAGAGTTTCACACGCTGTGCTTCCCCACCGGAAAGCGTAGTTGCCGGCTGCCCGATTTTAATATAGCCCAGCCCGACCTCTTGCAGCATTTTTAGCTTCCGGAAAATCTTTGGATGCTGTTCAAAAAAGACAACACCCTCATCCACAGTCATTTCCAGCACGTCATAAATCGACTTCCCCCGATACTTCACCTCAAGGGTTTCCCGATTGTATCGCTTGCCCTTGCAGACTTCACAGGGGACGTAGACATCCGGCAAAAAATGCATCTCGATTTTCAAGATGCCATCGCCCTGACACGCTTCACAGCGTCCGCCCTTGATGTTAAAAGAAAACCGCCCTGCGGTGTACCCCTTTGTCTTGGCATCGTTCGTCTTGGCGAACAGCTCCCGAATATCTGTAAATACGCCCGTATAGGTTGCCGGATTGGAACGAGGTGTTCTGCCGATTGGCGACTGGTCAATGTTGATGACTTTGTCCAGATACTCCAGCCCCTCCATCCGTTCAAATGCTCCGGCACGAACACGGGTGCGATTCAGCTTTGCTGCCAAATGCTTATAGATAATCTCATTCACCAGCGAGGACTTCCCTGAACCAGAAACCCCTGTCACACAGGTAAACGTCCCCAACGGAATCGAAACCGTGATGTTCTTCAAGTTGTGTTCTGCCGCTCCAATTACCGTCAGAAAATTTCCGTTTCCGGCTCTCCGGTGTTCCGGAACGGCAATTTGTTTCTTGCCGCTGAGATACTGCCCTGTAATCGAATCTTCACACGCCAGCAGTCCGGCAACATCGCCGGAATAGACGACGTTTCCGCCGTTCACGCCTGCTCCAGGGCCGATGTCTACCACATAATCTGCCGCTAAAATCGTATCATCGTCATGCTCGACCACAATCAGCGTATTGCCCAAATCTCGCAGCCGTTTCAAGGTTGCAATCAATTTATCATTGTCCCGCTGATGCAAGCCAATGCTCGGCTCATCCAAAATATACAGAACGCCCATCAGATACGAGCCAATCTGCGTTGCCAACCGAATCCGCTGGCTTTCTCCGCCGGAAAGCGTACCGGCTGTTCGGGAGAGCGTCAAGTATTCCAGCCCGACATTTTTCAGGAAACCCAGCCGTTCCTTGATTTCTTTCAAAATCTGCATGGCAATCTTCTGTTCCTGCTCCGTCAGGGAAAGCGTTTCAAAAAATTGCAGGCTCTCTGTAATGGAAAGGTCGGTCAGTTCCATGATGTTCAGTCCGCCAACCGTTACGCCCAGCACTTCTTTCTTCAATCGCTTTCCATGGCAGACCGGACACGGAACAGCAGACATATAGGCGGAAATCTCTGCCTTTGCCCACTCAGAGCCTTCCCTTGCACGGCGTTCCAAATTGGGAATGACTCCCTCAAACGCTGCCCGATAACCTGTACTTTTTCCGTTTTCTTGGATGCGGTGCAAAAATAATTCCTTGGTCGTTCCGTATAAGAATGACTTCATCGCATGGTCGGGCAAATCTTTCACGGGTGTATCGAGGGAAACATGCTCGCTCTCTGCAACCGCCTGATAATACATCATGGCGATGGAATTATCATCCAGACTGTTCCAACCGGGGGCTTTGATTGCTCCCTGTGCAATGCTCAAATCTACATTCGGGACAATCAAATCCGGGTCAACTTTCTGGAAAACGCCCAGCCCTGTACAATTTTCGCAAGCCCCATAGGGGTTGTTGAACGAAAACATCCGAGGGGTCAGCTCTTCGATGGAAATATTATGTTCCGGACAGGCATATTTCTGCGAAAACAGCCACGTTTCTTTTCCTATGATTTCTACCGCTGCCAAACTGCCCGTCAGGGAAAAGACCGTTTCCAAGCTGTCTGTCAGACGGGAACGAATGCCCTCTTTCACGACCAGTCGGTCTACCACAATTTCAATGGTATGCTTTTTGTTCTTATCCAGCGTGATGGTTTCTGATAAATCATACAAGCTGTCGTCAATCTTCACTCGCACATAACCGGAACGGCGTGCCTTTTCCAGTTCTTTGGTATGCTGTCCCTTTTTGCCACGGATAATCGGTGCTAACAGCTGAATCCGTGTACCTTCTTCCAGCGACAACACCCGGTCTACCATTTCGTCAATGCTCTGCTGACGAATTTCCCGCCCGCAAATCGGACAATGCGGAATGCCAATCCGTGCATACAGCAACCGCAGATAATCATAGATTTCTGTGACCGTTCCCACGGTAGAACGAGGGTTCTTCGAGGTGGTTTTCTGGTCAATGGAAATCGCCGGCGACAAGCCCTCAATGCTATCCACATCCGGCTTTTCCATCTGTCCCAGAAACTGCCGTGCATAGGACGACAGGCTTTCCATATACCGCCGCTGACCGTCTGCAAAAATCGTATCAAAGGCAAGGGAGGACTTCCCCGAACCGGAAAGCCCTGTCATTACCACTAACGCATCCCTTGGCAAATCCACGTCAATATTCTTTAAATTGTTGGCTCTTGCACCTCGCACCCGAATGCGGTCTATCATGCTTTCTTCCCCCTCAATTCCTGAATTTTATCTCGCAAATACGCAGCGTGTTCAAATTCCAGCAGCTTTGCTGCCTCTTTCATCTGTGCCGTCAAGGTTTCCATCAGTGCCTTGCGTTCCTGTTCCGTCATCTTTGGAGCAGCCGTCTGCTCTTCGACTTCTTCCTTGGTCGAAATTTCAATGACATCCCGAACCGCTTTCGTAATCGTCTTTGGCGTGATGTGATGAGCGGTATTATATGCCATCTGTTTCTTCCGGCGGCGTTCGGTTTCTGTGATTGCCCGTTCCATCGAGCCAGTCACTTCATCTGCATACAAAATGACCATGCCGTTTGCGTTTCGGGCTGCCCGTCCAATCGTCTGAATCAGTGCCGTTTCACTCCGCAAAAAGCCCTCTTTATCCGCATCCAGAATTGCAACCAGTGAAACTTCCGGAATGTCTAAACCCTCTCGCAGCAGGTTGATGCCCACCAGCACATCAAAATTCCCGAGCCGCAAATCTCGGATAATCTCCATTCGCTTTACGGTATCCACATCGTGATGCAGATACTGCACCCGTACGGACAGCTTTTCCAGATAGGCAGTCAAGTCCTCCGCCATCTTCTTGGTAAGTGTGGTAATCAAAACCCGTTCGTTCCGCTCCACTCGCTTTTGAATCTCGGAATACAAATCTTCCATTTGTCCGGATACCGGACGAACGCTAATCATCGGGTCTAATAGTCCCGTCGGACGAATCACCTGTTCCACGATTGCAGAAGAATGCTGTTTTTCAAACTCGCCCGGCGTTGCACTGACATAGATGGCTTGCGGTATCCGCTCATAAAATTCATCAAAGTTCAGCGGGCGGTTATCGAATGCACTCGGCAGCCGGAAACCATAGTCCACAAGCGTTGCTTTTCGGGCATGGTCGCCGGCAGACATCGCCCGTACCTGCGGCAGCGTCACATGGCTTTCATCCACGACCAGCAGAAAATCGTTCGGGAAGTGGTCTAACAGCGTATAGGGCACGCTTCCGGCAGGTCTTCCGGCTAAGATGCGGGAATAGTTTTCAATGCCGCTGCAAAAGCCGATTTCTCGCAGCATTTCCATGTCATAGTGTGTCCGCTGGGCGATTCGCTGGGCTTCAATCAGGCGGTGATTTGCTTCAAAATATGCCACCCGTTCTTGCAACTCTGTTTCAATTTCAGAAATCGCCTGCTCGACGTGCTCGCCGCTGACAACATAATGCGATGCCGGAAAAATGGCTGCGTGCTGTAGCGTTGCAGTAACATTTCCTGTCACAGTATCCACTTCACAGATGCGGTCAATCTCATCGCCGAAATATTCCACCCGAATGGCAGTGTGGTTAGAACTGGACGGAAAAATCTCCACAACATCGCCCCGTACTCGGAACTTGTTCCGGACAAACTGCACGTCGTTCCGCTCGTACTGAATCGCAACCAGTTCTTTCAGCAGCTGTTCCCGTGGCTTCTCCATACCTTTTCGCACAGAAACCACCATGGAACGGTATTCCTCCGGACTACCCAGCGAATAGATACAGGATACACTCGCAACAATGATAACATCTCGCCGTTCTGCCAGTGCAGTCGTGGCAGAATGCCGCAGCTTATCAATTTCATCGTTAATCGAGGAATCTTTTTCAATATAGCTATCGGTACTCGGTACATATGCCTCCGGCTGGTAATAGTCATAATAGCTGACAAAATATTCTACCGCATTTTCCGGAAAAAATTCCTTGAACTCGGAGCAGAGCTGTGCCGCTAAAATTTTATTGTGTGCCAAAACGAGCGTTGGCTTGTTGACTTGTGCGATGACATTCGCAATGGTAAACGTCTTTCCCGAACCCGTAACCCCTAACAGGGTCTGTTCATGGTCGCCTGCTCGAATGCCGCTCACCAGTTCTGCAATCGCCTCTGGCTGGTCACCCGTTGGCTGATAGGGTGCGTGTAATCGAAATTCGGACATCCTGTTCCACCTCCTGTAAAGTCTGTGCTGCATGCCTCTTAGCATACCACAAAAAATCAGACATAAACCTGTCCTATTTTTATAAAGGCATTCCGGAAATCTGCTTATAACAGCGTTTCCCAGAATCCGTGCTCTCGCATGGAAATCACAGCATTCTTTCCAATAATATAGTGGTCTTCCAATGTAACATTCAAGTATTGCAAGCCCGTGTAGACTTGCTTGGTCACATAACAATCTTCCTGCGAGGGGGATGCAGAGCCGCCGGGGTGATTGTGTGCCAGAATCACGCAGGCTGCTTGATACTTGAACGCCAGTTCTGCGATGCTCCGAATGGAAAGCGTGGATATGGTCACAGAACCTTCCGCTAG